>ENA-OFDP01000213-OFDP01000213.1-metagenomes-genome-assembly--contig:-NODE-213-length-27399-cov-5.763860_pt1 | contig 27399 bp, 21 predicted proteins | sample MGYA00153389_OFDP01 | MGnify analysis MGYA00153389
TCCACATGGACGGTGGCATACGCAGCGGGCAAGACGTTATCAAAGCCGTCGCGCTTGGTGCAAAGGGCGTGTACATTGGCCGCGCCTGGCTGTACGCGCTGGGCGCAATGGGCGAAGCGGGCGTCACCAAAGCGCTTGAGATCATTCACAAAGAACTTGATCTGACGATGGCGTTTTGCGGCAAGACCGACATCACCAAGGTAGACGAAGGAATTTTGCTGGCTGGTTCTTACCCACGGGTTTAAGGCCGGGGAATAGTCGTTCCCTGCACATCCAAAAATAAAACTAAAACGGACCGCTGCAATCACTGAGTTTCAAAAAAAACGTGTGACTACAGCGGACTCGTGCTGCGGCAAAGCGGGCCAACGCAGGCAGCTGGTTTGAAGTAAACCTCTTTGCTCAGACCGGCAATGATGGCGCTGAACCAGTAGACATAGCCGGCCGCCCCCTCGGCGTTTGCCTGATCTGTCAAGGCAGCGGGGCTTTTCGCTGCAGGGTTGGTTTTCCGATCGAACCGCGACGCAGCTGCCAGTTCCAGTCGGTACACGTATTTCGCGCTGCTACCGGCTGATTTGCGGTAGATGTTGCCGAACGCATATCTGCAGGAAGTTGCTGAGATGTTTCGAGAGCGCGCCACCTGCAACGGCCTGGAACTGCGGTCACGTACAGCCAGATCAGGCTAACGCAGCAATTGCACTACCGGCCACACTACCAGCCACACTACCAGCCATTGACTTCGCAAAGGCCCAACAGCTGGCCGGAAAGTGCCTGGTGGTTGACGACGACATGCGCGTAATTACTGCCTGGCGAGCTATGCTGGATGGCTGGGGCGTTGGTCGGCGCTACGCCGCAGTTGCCGCGCAGGCAATTGGGCACATCGACGCTGGATTTTCCCCCGATGCCTTTTTTGCGACCAACGGCTGCGATCGGCAGAAAGCGGATTTGAAGTGCTTCAGGCGCTGCTGCTCCGCTGCCGCCAAGCCAGCGGAGCAATGGTCAGCGGCGAGTTCAACGCATCAAGGCCGCGGCAAGCTGAAAACGATGGGTATGTGGTGCTGCGTAAACCGCTGGACCTCAATGAATTGCGCGGAATCCTGGAGACTGGGTTGCACAAGCGCAGAGCGGCCCCGCATCATGAACAACGCGTTGGTGAAACAGCACGGTGACTGGGTGGCTGGTTTGCCCACTGGCCGGGTTTCAGATTAGCGCGTTTGCAAATCTTGCAGACCTCGCCACAACAACTTAACACCCGTCGTTCGAGTTTGAATATCTCGATGTTGCTCTTACGCGCTGTAATTGCAGGAGCCAGTTTTGCGACATGCACCGAGCCGATGTTGCTTGCGCCTCGCCGAATGCGCAAGGCGCGAAAAACTGGGCTTGCCAGTACGGTTTAACGGCAGTGGCGAAGTCACCGCTGCTGACCTGCAGATTTTCATGCCAGCGGTTTACGTTTTAATAAAATCCAGCAGGTCTTTTGTCAGCCTGTCTTTGTGGGTGGCGAACAAACCATGTGGTGCGCCTTCGTACTCGATCAGTATTGACTGTGCGATGCCCTTCGCTGCAGCCCTGCCTGCCGCGTCGATTGGCACTGTTTTGTCATCCGTACCGTGAACGATAAGTGTCGGCACCGTGAAGTGCGCCAGATCAGCTCGAAAATCGGTGGTGGCAAACGCTCCGGCACACGCCAAGGTAGCCTTCAGGCTGGCCTGCATGGCAACGCTGCGCGACGCTTCCATTAAAGGATCGCTCACCGGATGAGAGATGAGGCTGACGCCGTAAAAGTCATTGAAAAATTCAGCAAAAAATTTGGCCCGATCCTCTTTCATTGCAGCTGTCATCTCATCGAACTTCGCCTGTTCTGTGCCGTCCGGGTTAGTGTCGGTTTGAAGCATGAAGGGCACCACTGACGAGACAAGTACGGCCTTGGACACGGACTTTGCGCCGTGGCGCGACATGTAACGAGCCACCTCTCCACCGCCCATTGAAAACCCCGCCAGCACCGCGTCTTGTGCCCCGGTGTGCTCGATCACCGCTGCCAGGTCATCGGCAAGCGTGTCGTAGTCATAACCAGTCCAAGGCTGTGACGAGCGGCCAAAGCCGCGCCGGTCGTAGCTTATCGCGCGGTAGCCGGCTTCGGCAATAGCCATCGCCTGGTCATCCCAGCTATCGGCAGACAATGGCCAGCCGTGCAGCAAAATTACCGGGCGACCCGTGCCCCAGTCTTTGTAATAAAGTTTGGTCTTGTCAAGAGTGGTCACGTAATTCATATGCAAGTTTTTCGGCTGGTTTAAGTAATTTAATTTTAATACCGGCGTGGTTCCGTGTCTGTCGGTACAACCCAGGCAAATCAGTCAGCCCTTGCCTACAGTTCCATCAGCGCGACCGCGTGATTGACCACGAGCTGACCTGCGGCGCTATGCTTGCAAGACCATTCTGCCAACCAACAATGACCTCTCGTCTTCGCCGCATCGCCCACCTTGATATGGACGCATTTTTTGCGTCGATCGAACTGCTGCGCTACCCCCAGCTCAAGGGGCTGCCCGTGGTGATTGGTGGTGGGCGGCGCAAAGTCGATGATGCGCTGCTGGCCCAGCAGCCCGAGCGCCAGACGCGCTTTATTCCGGTGGCTGATTTCCCGCTACTGAACGACTACGTGGGGCGCGGTGTGATTACCACTGCTACCTACGCGGCGCGGCAGTTTGGCGTGGGCTCGGCCATGGGCATGATGAAGGCTGCCAAACTCTGCCCGCAGGCGATAGTGTTGCCGGTTGATTTTGATGAAGTGCGCAAGTACTCGCGCCTCTTCAAAAGTACCATTTTTGAGATTGCTCCGCTGATGGAAGACCGGGGCGTTGACGAGGTGTATATCGACTTCACCGACGTGCCTGGCGGCCAGCGTGAAGGCGGGCGGGTACTGGCACGCCTGATTCAAAAAGCGGTGTTCACCGCCACTGGGCTGACGTGTTCAGTTGGCGTAGCGCCGAACAAGCTGTTGGCCAAAATGGCGAGTGAATTCAACAAGCCGAACGGCATTTCCATCGTGCACGAGGCAGACCTACAACGCAAAATCTGGCCTCTGAAGTGCCGAAAGATAAATGGAATCGGCCCAAAAGCAGACGAGAAGCTGGCTGCCCTGGGCATTCAAACCATTGGCGAGCTGGCAGGGCAAGACCCCGCAGTTTTAACGGCCAAATTCGGAAAATCCACAGGCGCATGGATGCGTGAGGTTGCATGGGGCCGCGACGACCGGCCAGTGGTGACCAGCAGCGCACCGGTCAGCATGAGCCGTGAAACCACGTTTGACCGTGACCTGCACGCAGTGCGCGACAAAGCAGCCCTGGGTGCCATCTTTACCGAGCTGTGCCAAAAACTCGCAGCAGATTTGCAGCGCAAGGGCTACGCGGCAAAAACCATCGGCATCAAGGTGCGGTACGACGACTTCAAAATCGCCACCCGTGACCAGACGCTTGACAGCTACACCTTTGATGCCGGAACCATTCGGCACTCAGCCGGGCTGTGCTTAAAGCGCATGCCGCTAGACAAAAAACTGCGCCTGCTCGGGGTTCGAGCTGCGTCGCTTGAAAACGCTGATTTTCTTGAAAATTTTAAGAACAATCAGCCTAAAACCCAATCAAAACCGGCGCGAGCAGCCCCTGAAACAATAGCAGCAGGGCAACTCTTCTAAGCCGCCATCACTTCAGCGTAGCCAAGTACGCAATCAAGTCGCCCCGCTCTTGCTCGTTTTCAATCGCAAAGCCCATACGCTGACCCGCCACCAGGTCTTCAGGTTCACCCAGCCAGACAAAAAGCGTTTGCGGCGTCCAGCGCAAGCGCAATGCAGCCAACTCGTCTGAATATTTGTAACCGGCCAGACTGCCCACCCTGCGCCCCACTACGCTGTGATGGGCGGGGCCAATTTTGCTAACGTCCACACTGTGACAAGCCGTGCAATGCTGCTGGTAAAGCGCTGCTCCCCGTTGCGCATCGCCGGGAGGTGGGGTAACCCATTGCCGTAGCTTGGCGGACGGCGCTGGCTGGGCCACGGCCGGCAGTACCGTGAGCCCACAAGCAGCGCTAAGACAAATTATCGATAGTTATGAAGATATGGGCATGGTGTGCAATACGTCGCCTGTCGATCGGCTGAATTCAGTTTGCCGTTGAATAACGATACAAACACAAACAAATTTGAATCCAAGCAAGAGGTGTTGCCGTATGTAAAGAAACGTCAGAAAATGTGGCGTCTGGTGGGCGGTGCGACCATCCACCAACCAAGCAAGGGATTGCCCAAGTTAATCGATGATTTGTAGAAAATCACATGAAAGCAAAAATTTTTCCCACTTTTATCGCAGCATCAAGCGCCGCAATTGCCGTGTTTTGCACCACCGCGCAAGCCGACACGGGCAAGCTGCTGCTCACCGGTGGCGTAAGCAGCGTTGACGGTGCTGCTGGCGGCGGTTTGACGCCCTGGGCAGTCATTGGCAGCAACGCCACCGAGGGCGAAATTGGCGCATCGGCTTTTGTATCAACCGCAGGCATGCGCGACTATGGGCTCAAGGTGTATGGCGCAGCGGTCGGCATTAACGACCGCATCGAGCTGTCTTTGGCACAGCAAGACTTTGACACGCGCAGCACGGGTACGGCTCTCGGGTTGCCGGGCTTGCACTTAAAACAAACCATCGTCGGTGCAAAAGTGCGCGTGGCGGGCGACGCAGTGCTGGACAGCGACAGCTTGATGCCGCAAATCGCTGTTGGCGTGCAATACAAAACGCTCGGCTCCACCGGACTAGACAGCACCTTGACCGCGCTGGGTGCCAAGCGCAGCGGCGTTGATTTGTACGTCACCGCGACCAAGCTGTTTTTAGCACAAGGCATTTTGGTTAACGCAACACTGCGCGCCACCAAAGCCAACCAAAACGGCCTGTTGGGCTACGGCGCAACGCTGGGCGGCGCAAACAACAGCTATACGCTGCAACCAGAATTTTCGGTGGCGTATTTGATCAATAAAAACGTAGCGATTGGCGCTGAATACCGTTTCATGCGCAACCGCCTGGCGCAAGCGGGAGCTGCGGCTGGGCTGGGTGATGGCCTGCGCGCGACCGACTGGAAAGATATTTTTATTGCCTGGGCGCCGTCTAAAAATATATCGCTCACGCTGGCCTATGTTGACCTGGGATTGATCGTGCCCGCCACCACACAAAGTCGCAAGCAAACGGGTTACTACCTTTCAGCACAAGTCGCGTTTTAAACCCCGCCTACTGCACAACCATTCTGGAAATTTTTTATGAAAAAATATCTCACACTACTATCAATTGCTGTTGGCGCGCTGCTTGTGACCAGCGCATCTTTTGCCCAGGTCATGGCGCCCAAGAGCGATCAACTTTACAAAGCCTTCGGCGAAAAAGTAGGGCTGGTTGCACTGATGGACGACTTCATGGTGCGGCTCCTGGCCGACGCACGAACCGGCCCGCACTTTGCACCCGGCAACCAGCAGCACGTCAAAGAGCAGCTGGTCGAGCAGTTGTGCGCAGTATCGGGCGGGCCGTGCGTGTACAAAGGGGCCGATATGAAGAGCTCGCATGCCAACCTGGACATCAAAAAGTCGGACTTCCATGCATTGGTAGAAGTGCTACAGGCAAGTATGGAAGCCAAGGGCATTGCGTTCAGCAAACAAGGCGAAATGCTGGCGCTGCTGGCCCCAATGCACCGCGATATCATCACGCCCAGGTGATCGTCAAGTGATGTCGAGGTAATCCGCAGATCAGCTATTTAAAGAATAAAGGCTTTCCCAATGAAAAAACGTTTCCTCATCGCCGCACTGCCCTTGGCGCTTGCGCTCAACGCAGCAACGGCTGGCAGCCTGCAAGTCAGCGTGACCGACAAAGACGGTAAAGCGGTACCCAACGCTGTGGTGGTGGTGATGCCATCGAATAAAACCGCGCAGCCAAAAACTGCACTGCCGCGTGAAGCCACCATCGTGCAGGAAAAAATGCAGTTCCTTCCTGCCGTTACGCTGCTGGCAGTCGGCTCAAAAGCACGCTTTACCAACAACGACCCGTGGGACCACCATGTGCGCTCGTCGCCGGCAGGCATGGGCCAGTTCAACACCACCAACGCAGGGTTTGAGATTCGGCTGGAAGGCAAAACCGACGGCAAACCACCGAAAGCCACTGAAGTGACGCTGGACAAGGCAGGCGTGGTGGGCGCTACGCTTTTAGGCTGCTTTATTCACGGCTCCATGCGCGGTTATGTGTACGTGAGCGATTCGCCCTGGGCTGCAAAAACCAATGCTGATGGCATCGCGGTGTTTGACGATTTGCCCGACGGCGCTGCGCAGTTCAAAGTCTGGCAGGCTGATCAGCTGGTCGATGCGCCTCCGCAAAACGTGACCGTGAGCGCCGCGCCCAGCAAAGCTGCGCTGCAGCTCAGCGTTGTGCAGCGCCGCCAGCGCGCGCCGGTTGTATCGACGGAATATAAGTAATAAATGACAATAGCCCAATCAAATCGGGCGCAAGCAGATATTATATTAATAGCAATTTACATCCGGCTACTGCCGTGATGTGCGTACATTCGGTGGCAGTTGCACCGGGTAACTGCACCTGAAGGGGTTGATGTCTACCCCTCCGCGCCGGGTGTAGCGCGCGTACACCGACAGCCTGATGGGTTTGCAACGTGTCCACACGTCCATAAAAATACGCTCTACGCAATGCTCATGGAACTCGTTGTGGTTGCGAAAGCTCACGATGTACTGGAGCAGCCCTTCCTGGTTGATTTGCGGCCCAGAATACGCAATTTGCACGCTGCCCCAGTCCGGCTGGCCGGTTACCAGGCAATTGCTCTTGAGCAGATTGCTTGTAAGCGTTTCGGTCACTGGCGCCGCATCGAATTCAGCAAACAGCAGCTCAGGTGCGGGGGTGAAGTGCATGCATTCGATGTCAAGGCGGTCAAGGTTCAAGCCGTCCATTTCATGGATTGGCTCGCGGTCAAACAGTTCCGGGCCGATGGTTTTTACGCCAATTCCTGCGCCATTGTTTGCGCCTGTTGCAGCGCTGATATCGGCGCGAATTCGCTCACGCACCTCACGCGCGTCCTCAAAGCGGGTGTTGTTAAAACTGTTCAGGTACAGCTTGACGGATTTGCTTTCGACAATGCTGGGCGACTCGCACGGCACCGTGATGTGGGCCAGCGCCACTTGCGGCTTGCCGCGCAAATTGAGCCAACTCAGCTCGTACGCCGTCCACATGTCCGCGCCGAAAAACGGCTGTGCATCGGCAATGCCCAGCTCAATGCGCTTGTCGATTCGGGCAATGGGAAACAGCAGCGCCGCGTCGTATTGATCCGCGTAGCTGGATGATTTACCCAGTTGCGAATTACGCAGTTGCGAATTACCGAGTTGTGGTTGGTCTGGTGTGTTCATGGTGCAACGTATTTATAGCCAAAAGGGCAACGTAAAAATGGGACCAGCTGCGCCAAGAGCAGCTCCACGACGCCCGGAGGCAAGTCGTGGCCCATGCCATCGATACCCACCAAATGCGCGCCGGGTATGCGGCGCGCGGTGTCCTCGCCGCAGGCAAACGGTACCAGCGGGTCGGCCTTGCCGTGCATCACCAACGTGGGCACTGTGATGTTTTTCAATTGGCTGGCGCGGGCGCTGTCAGCTGCAATGGCCACCATCTGCCGCAAAAGGCCATTGGGGTTAAAGCTGCGCTCAGTAGACATCTTCACGCGTTCGCGCAAATATGCGACATCTGGCGGAAAAGCAGGGCTACCAATGGCTTGGAAAAACTTTACTGAATGCTCGATAGCTGCCTGTTTGCCGCTTTCTCCGCGCTTGACCGATGGGCGGCTTAACAGTTGCCGAGTCACGCGCGGCGTGGCAGCGGGCAGGCCGCGCGCGCCGCTGGTGCTCATGATGCTGGTCAAACTCAATACGCGGTCAGGCGCGGACAAGGCAACGCGCTGCGCCACCATGCCGCCCATGCTCACGCCAACAATATGCGCCTTGTCAATCTTCAAGCTGTCCAGTACGCCCAACGCGTCGCGCGCCAGGTCATCCAGGCTGTAAGGCGGTTTGATGGACCAGCCCATTTTGTATTTCAGGCCCTGCCAGATCACGTTGGGCTTGCCGTGGTGGTGCTGGTGATCACTTAAACCGCTGTCCCGATTGTCAAAACGCACCACCCGAAAGCCCGCAGTGACCAGGCCCTGCACAAACCCTGGTGGCCACGCAATCAGCTGCATGCCCAACCCCATGATAAGCAGCACTACCGGCAGATGGGCGCTGTCAGGCGCCGAATCAACAACCTCTATCTGAATACCGTTTGCTACTATTTTCATAGCTCTTTACGCCCGTATTTATTGATCAAAATGTCTATTTTATGTTGAATCTAAAGAAACCCGCTTTGGCGCAGCCATTTGGTGGCAATCCACTTGTGGCCGGCAAGCACCGGCGCACCACCATGCAGCGACTGGCTTGTCGGGCTCGGCTGTTTATAGCTAAAAAATACCGCCCGGCCGCGCGTTGGCGTCACTTCCAGATTCAAATCTGGAAACACGGTTGCGCCACCTGCGTCCGGCGAATGCAAATACATGATCAGCGTTGCCACCCGCTGGCCACCGCGCTCTAGCAGCTTGGACGTACCCGCTTCGCGCGGGTCAAAATAATCGTAGTGGGGTAAATATTGCCCGCCCTTGCTGTAACGCAAAACCTGCAGGCCTTCACCGTTTTTGACCGGCCACCGCAGGAGTTTGGCAATGCGATTTTCAACGCGCTGCACCGCATCATTTTCACCGCGCTCAAAAAACATGCCTTCGCTGGTGCGGTCGGCATGCAGCAATTCGTTGCCAGTAGCGACATCTACGGTCAATGAAGTTGACAATCGCGGCGTGGCTTGCTCAATCAACGCGTCGCATTCGGCACCGCTCAGAAAATTGTTAAACACCACCACCTCGGGGTCAGATCGCCGCCAGAGCACTTCCACCCACTTGTCGCCACCGTCGAGCGTGCCGCCAGCGATCATGGGCGCTGGGCCAGGAAAGCCCGTCGCGTTCATTCGAGTCTGCGCTGGAACACCATGCGATCAGGCTTTGACGCACTGGCACTGAACCGGTAGCCATCCGTAACAAAGCCTTCAAGCTTTTGCACCGAGCCGACTTTTTTTTCAATCGCGTAGCGCACCATCAGGCCCCGCGCACGTTTGGCATGAAAGCTGATGATTTTGTATTTGCCATTTTTAAAATCTTCAAACACGCAGCTCACCACCCGGGCTTTGAGGGTTTTTACGTCCACCGCTTTGAAATACTCCTCACTGGCCAAATTCACCACCACAGGCGATGTATCGGCAGCGGCGCGTTCGTTGAGGTAATTTGAAAGCTGCGAGCCCCAAAACTGGTAAAGGTTTTTGCCAGCTTGGGTGGCGAGCGCCGTGCCCATTTCAAGCCGGTACGGCTGCATTAAATCAAGCGGCCTGAGCACGCCGTACAGCCCACTCAAAATACAAACGTGGGCTTGTGCCCATTCAAGCTGTTCCGGTTTTAGCGTTTTCGCATCCAGGCCGTCATACACATCACCATTAAATGCCAGTACGGCCTGTTTCGAATTTTTGTCAGTTAATTTTTTTGACCATGCCTGGTAACGCGCTACGTTCAACCTCGACAAGGCATCAGACAGCTTCATTAGGCCGCTGATGTCTTGCGGCGTTTTGGTCTTCAGCACCGCAATCAGCGCGCCCGACTGTTCCGCAAACAGCGGCCGGGTGTGTGTGTGCGATTGGGGCGATTTGCTGTAGTCAAGTGACTTGGCGGGGGAGAGCAGAAAAAGCATGAAATGGCTGCGGCAATGAAAATTTATAAAACAAGCGGGGCTTGGCAGATTGATAATAACGATTGACGATTACTTTACCGCTAACGGTGACTACGTTCGGTCGCGGTGGGAAATCTCCACCACCACCGCACGTGCCGCCAGCTGCGCGACCAGAGCTTCAGCGCTGGCACGATTTTTCGGGTCCAGATTGGCGTCCCATTCATCGAGCAGGTAAACCGCCGCCCGCGTGCGATACACGATTTCTCGCAGCGATTTGAGCTGTCGCTCGCCAGATGAGAAGCCGCTGCTGGCTAAATTCTCAGAATGTTCAAGCCCATCATTGCCATCGCTGGTCGGGCGTACGAACGCAAATTCCAGTTTGTCACCGGTGGGCCAATAAAAAGCGCTTGCACCGAGCTGCGCTTTTAGCGCCACCAGCAAAGTGGACTTGCCCGAGCCATTGGTACCGCGCACCAGCAACCTTCGTTGCGGCAGCGCGGCTACCGCTGCCAGCGCCTGCTCTACATTGGTACACGGCACAGCAAACTGGCCATCTGACAAGGCAACGCCTTCAAAACGAATACGGTCATTAAAAGCAGCGTCGGGCACGGGGCGCATTGCGCGGCTTGCGCCGCTCATGCGCGTCCACACTGCCAGCAAATCGTTCCAGCCCGAAGCAAGGCCATGCACGTTGTACGAAAGGTCAATCTGCCGGGGCAGCGTAGCGGCCAGTGCAATCAGCAAGCCAGTGTCTTGCACGTTTTGCCCGGCCACCCAGGCCAGGTAACTAAACACCACCACCAGCGCAAAAATACCGCTGACCGCGGCAATGCCTTCCTTGGCCAAAATGGCCCGAATTTGCGCGGCCAGTGCATCCCGCAGCCGCTGCTTGAAACCCACATGCCACAGGCGGTAGTTGTACCGGTTGCCCGCTGTAATGTTGTCCCAAGCGGTGTAGGTGTGTGCAGTCATGCGGTTGGTGGTGCGCTGCTGCTCGAAGTACGCTTTGGCGACTGGGCGGCGCACCAGGTACTGCAAGCCCAGCAAAGCAACAAACACACCAGCGTAAATTGCCGGCAAACCGGCATCAATCGCGACACCCAACACGATGGAATTGAAAATTAAACTGAAAAACAGCTTCAGGTCTGCCTCAAGCTCATAGACCAATTCAAAAAAAATCTGAAACGCTTCATTGGTTAAAAATGGCTCGACCACGTCCCGTTGCAGTTGGTCGCCGAGCAGTGCAGGCACGCTGCGGTTGTGACGCGCAAAACGCAGCATGTAGCGGCCGTACGCGCCAAAGCCCGCACGCTCGGCAAAAATCCAGCTGCTGGCGCCCACAAGATAAGAAGCCGACTGCGCCACAACAATCCAGACAAAGTCTGAAATCAAAAATTCCTGATCGGCGACATCGCGCCCAGCTTTGATGATGAGTGCGGTGGTAGCTGCGGCAAGCGCGGCTTCCACTACCAGCAGACACAGCATCAGGTAGAACGGACGAACCAGCAAAAATCTCAAAAAGTCGCGGTTTCGATATGGCCGATGGGCGTTCAGATTTGCAATTGGGCTGGTGGTTTTTGGCGGCGGCGTGATCATGAAGGTACGCTGATTGCAATTTCAGGGATTATTGGAAAGCGGTCAACCGTTTTGGCAATCATTACGTTACATGATAGGTTGCCTTGCTAAAGGTTTTGTCTGTTGGACAAGTCTGAAAGCGTTGCAATCAAAAACGCCAGGTTTGTAGCCTGGGAATTATCAAATCTATTAGAACGGACATCGCAATGAACAATGCAACAGCCAAGCCAAAGAAAACCAAAAAGCCAGCTAAAAAAGCACCGGCAAAGTGAATTGATGCGTTGATCTCAACGCAACAGGTCCACACAGCCCGCCAAAAGCGGGCTTTTTTTCGCCTGAGAGTTTTATTTGCCAAAATAACGTGTGGCTATTCCCCAAACCTTTATTCAAGAGCTTTTAGCGCGCACCGACATTGTTGATATTGTCGGGAGGCATGTGCAGCTTAAAAAAGGCGGCGCCAACTTCATGGGGCTATGCCCGTTTCATGGAGAAAAGTCGCCGTCGTTTAGCGTCAGCCCGGCCAAACAGTTCTACCACTGCTTTGGCTGCGGCAAAAACGGCAACGCCATCAGCTTTTTGATGGACCACGCCGGCATGTCGTTTATTGAATCGGTCAAAGACCTGGCCCAGCAATACGGCCTGCAGGTGCCCGAAGACGACGTGTCTCCCCAAGACCGTGCCAAAGCCGCGCAAATGCGCGAGCAGCAGGCAACCCTGACCAGCGTGCTTGAAAAAGCCGGCGCTGCGTACATCAAGCACCTGCGAAGCAGCCCCAAGGCGATCGATTACTTCAAGGGCCGAGGTTTGTCAGGCGAAATCGCCAAAACCTTTGGCTTAGGGTACGCGCCCGAGGGCTGGCGCAGCCTGGCCAGTGTTTTCCCCGACTACAACGATGTGCTGCTGGTGGAAAGCGGTTTGGTCATTACCGCAGAAGCAGGAGACGAAAACGCAGCCGTGAAATCGGGTGAGGCAAAGCGCTACGACCGATTTCGCGACCGGGTGATGTTCCCGATTCGCAATGTAAAGGGCGAGTGCATCGGCTTTGGCGGGCGTGTGCTCGGCGACCGGGATGGAGCGTCCCCTGGCGGTGCCGGGCCCAAATATTTGAATTCGCCTGAGACGCCCGTGTTCAGTAAAGGCCGAGAGCTGTATGGTCTTTTTGAAGCGCGCACCGCCCTGCGCGAGCACGGCTACGCGCTGGTGACCGAGGGCTACATGGACGTGGTGGCACTTGCGCAAATGGGCTTTGCCAACGCGGTCGCCACATTGGGCACTGCCTGTACCGCCGACCACGTTCAAAAACTGTTTCGATTTACCGACTCGGTCGTGTTCAGCTTTGATGGCGACGGTGCAGGCCGGCGCGCCGCTCGCAAGGCGCTTGACGCAGCGTTGCCATTTGCCACCGACGTACGCAACGTGAAGTTTTTGTTTTTGCCCGCCGAGCATGACCCCGACAGTTACGTGCGAGCGCATGGCAAAGACGGTTTCGCGGCAGCGGTAGCCAGCGCGATGCCGCTGAGCAAATTCATGCTCGAAGCCGCAGCCGAGGGTTGCGACCTGGACACCGCTGAAGGCTTGGCCCGCATGACCAGCCAGGTGGGGCCACTGTGGTTGCAGTTGCCCGAGGGCGCGTTTAAAAGGCAAATGCTTGCGGCCATTGCCGACAAGGTGTTGACCGACGCACGTGACTTGCAGCAAGTGTGGCAACCGGCATCTAAATACTATAAAAATAATAGCAGCTTGCGCCCGAATAAATTGGGCTATGGCCCTAAAACACTTAAAAATACCGCTTCAGCAGCACTTGGTGACGATGGCTATTCGGGCTACTCCGACTACAACCCGCACGACGCCGACTATTCCAGTTCGGAGCCACACTTTGCGCAGACGCCCCAGACTGCTTTTAATCAGTTCGGCCAAACCAGCCAATTTATCCAGCCCGCTCGCACGGCACGCCGCACGCCAGGGCGCATATTACCGGCGAGCCGTGAAGACCGCGTGCTGCGCCTGTTGCTGACCGAACCACTGAGCTGGGACAAACTCAGCGCTGAGGAGCACCTGTTGCTGTGCAACCTGCCCGCCCCCCACGGGCCGCTTTTTGCGTGGCTTGAAAGTCAGCTGCATGAGCACGGCCCCCAGCCCTGGGCCGCCTTGCGCGAAGGCCTGCGCGGCCATTCGCACGAGAACCACGCCGTGGTGCAACTGGCGCAAATGCCCGAGGGCGTTCAGGGCGACTGGACTGAAGTGCGTGACATCCTGGACGAATTGCTGCGGGCAGCGTGGAAGCGCGAGCAAGATGCCATGGTGGCAGCGGGCGACGCTTTTCTTAAAGACCCGGGGACACGGCAGCGCTACCTGTCGCTGGAACAAAAAATCAAGGAAAAAGTGCGGAAAAAACCAGGCTGAAAAACTGCCATAAAACCGCCTGAAAATCGCTTGAAAGCCGCTTGAAAACCTGGCAATACGGTATAATCCGATTTTAGACATCGCAAGCGCGACAGCATCACGTCCGGCACCAGCCTTCCGCACACACGGAAAACACTCCCTACGAGAGTTGGCTACCCTGCCGCAACGACTGCATTCCAAATGTTCGCCCCAACAGCTTGTAAGTCCTTGAAGTTTGGCTTTCCCGTTGGGCAAATCCACCGAATTCCCCAAAAGTCTCACTTTTTTAAGAGTTATCGCAAGTTGTATTTAGCGTTTTAACGTTTTCCCAAATACGGAGCGCCCGCCATGCCGGTACAAAAATCAAATGCACTTGCAGCTGCACCCAAAAAGCCCGCAGCCAAAGTGTCGGCAAATGTGTCAGCAAAAATATCGGCGAAGCCTCCAGTGGTTGTTAAAACGAAAAAAAGCGCCATATCTATTCCAGTATCCTTTTCATCCGCTAAACCTGTTGCCAAGTCGGCTACCAACCCAGTCGCCAAACCGCCAGTAAAGAGAGCCCCACCCGTGCCTACCAAGTCATCTCCCGCAGCCAAATTAGCCACTCCCGCAGCTGAAGTGCCAGTTAAAAAGAAACCCGGCCGTCCGGCCAAAACTGCAGGAGCCGCCGATACGGCTGGTGCTGCCAAGCTCGGCCGCAAGGGCAAAGCTGGCGACGGCGATGAAGATTTGTCCGACGTCGTTGCCGAGTTTGAAGAAGCGCCCGTGGTTGATTCGACTGAGAAAGTCAAACCGCTGCGCATGAAAATCAGCAAGGCCAAAGAGCGCGCGCTGATGAAAGAGTTTGGCCTGGATGAAACCGTGCTGAGCGAAGAAGACGTGCTCAAGCGCCGCCAGCGCTTAAAAGCGCTGATCAAGCAGGGTAAAACGCGCGGCTATTTAACGCACGGCGAAATCTCTGACCACCTGCCCGACAAACTTATTGATGCTGAAACGCTTGAGGCAGTGATCAACACCCTGAACGACCTGGGTGTGGCGGTGTACGAGCAAACGCCCGATGCAGAAGCCTTGCTGATTACCAGCAATGCGCCCGCAGGCTCGACCGAAGAAGAAGCCGAAGAAGCCGCCGAAGCAGCGCTGTCAACTGTTGACAGTGAATTTGGCCGCACCACCGACCCGGTTCGCATGTACATGCGCGAGATGGGCACGGTTGAGCTGCTGACGCGTGAGGGCGAAATTGAAATTGCCAAGCGCATTGAGGGCGGCTTGATGAAGATGATGGAAGCGATTTCAGAAAGCCCCGCCACCATCGCCGAAATTTTGCGTCTGGCTGAAGATATTCGTGAAAACAAAATCGTGATTTCAACCGTAGTTGACGGATTCACCGTTGCAGACGAAGCCGACGATTACGTGGCCGAAGAAGACTTTGACGAGTTCGACGAAGAAGACGACGACGACGGCAAAGGCGGCTCAAAAGCGCTGACCAAAAAACTTGAAGAGTTGAAGGCAGAAGCCTTGACCCGCTTTGACCGGATGGCGGTGCACTTTGAAAAAGTCCACAAAACCTACGACAAAGAAGGCTACGGCACACCCACCTACATGAAGAGCCAACAGGCCCTGAGCGACGAGCTGATGACGGTGCGCTTTACTGCCAAGTCCATTGAAAAGCTGTGTGACTTGCTGCGCGGCCAGGTGCTGGATGTGCGCAAAAAAGAGCGCGAACTGCGCCGCATCATTGTCGACAAGTGCGGCATGCCGCAAGAAACCTTTATCAAGGATTTTCCACCCAACTTGCTCAATTTGAAATGGGTTGAAAAGCAGGTCGCTAGCGCCAAGCCATGGTCGGTCATTATGGCGCGCAACGTTCCGCCAATTCAAGAACTGCAAACCAAACTGGGCGAGCTGCAAGCCCGCGTTGTCGTGCCGCTGGGGCACCTCAAAGACATCAACAAGCGCATGAATGAAGGCGAGACCAACTCGCGCGACGCCAAGAAGGAAATGATCGAGGCCAACTTGCGCCTGGTGATATCCATCGCAAAAAAATACACCAACCGCGGCCTGCAGTTTCTTGATTTGATTCAGGAAGGCAACATCGGCCTGATGAAAGCGGTGGACAAGTTTGAATACCGCCGCGGCTACAAATTCTCGACTTACGCAACCTGGTGGATTCGCCAGGCGATCACCCGCAGCATTGCCGACCAGGCGCGCACCATCCGTATTCCGGTGCACATGATTGAAACCATCAACAAGATGAACCGCTTGTCGCGCCAGCACCTGCAGGAGTTTGGCTTTGAGCCGGATGCCAGCGTATTGGCCGAGAAAATGGAAATCCCGGAAGACAAAATTCGCAAGATCATGAAGATTGCGAAAGAGCCCATCTCAATGGAAACACCGATTGGTGATGACGACGACTCACACCTAGGCGACTTTATTGAAGATGGTGCCAATACCGCACCGCTTGAAGCCGCCATGCAGGCCGGCCTGCGCGATGTGGTCAAAGACATCCTTGACAGCCTGACGCCACGTGAGGCAAAAGTGCTGCGCATGCGCTTTGGTATTGAAATGTCGACCGACCACACGCTGGAAGAAGTCGGCAAGCAGTTTGACGTGACGCGTGAACGTATTCGCCAGATAGAAGCCAAGGCGCTGCGCAAGCTCAAGCACCCATCGCGTTCCGACAAGCTACGCAGCTTTATTGATACGCTTTAGATCGCATTAAATTGAAAAAAGCCTGCACTTGACAATAGTGCAGGTTTTTTTATGCAAAACAAGCTCTAGCCCAATTAATACGGGCGCAAGCAGCTATTTAATTTATAGCTTTTTACTATAGCCCGACTCAATACGTGCCAATGTAGTCGCTCTTGGACAGCGGCACGCCGTTGTGGCGCAGCACGTCGTACGCTGTGGTGACGTGAAAAAAGAAATGCGGCAACCCGTAGTTCAATAAATACGACTGGCCGGTAAAACGCTTTTCTTTCGGCGTACCCGCCTGGGTGACGATTTCACGCGTTGCGGCTTCGTTGAACGCTGCTACGTCCAGACTGTGAATAAAAGCCAGCACGGTGTCAATGCGTGCTTCCAGATGGGCAAAAGTTTGCTCGTCGTCTGCCATTTTGGGAACTTCAACGCCAGCAAGGCGGGCCGACACGCTTTTGGCAAAGTCACTCGCCACTTGCACCTGGCGCAGCAGCGGGAACATGTCCGGGAACAAGCGCGCTTGCAGCAGCGCGTTGGGGTCAATCTTTTTTTCGGCTGCATGCGCTTCGGCTTTTTTCAAAACGTCTTTCAGGCCGCCCAGCAATTGGGCAAAAACGGGCACCGAGGTGGAGTAAATGGCGTTGGTCATGAAGTCTTTCTGGCGAGGACTGGAGTTAAGGGCTGTGGCAATTTCTACCAGGAGGCAGTGTCGCACGGCAGGGCGTTGCCATACCGAAACCCGCAAGCAGCAAACACAAAAATTACGTTATAGTGAATTCATTACGCATTAGTAAACTAAAAGCACAAGGATTTATGCCATGTCCGAGCTCCATTCCACCCAAAATCTTGTCCGAAATCTGGCGAACCTGCCACCAGCAGCGCCGATTCAGCAACTGCACCACTACGCCTACCGCGCCAAAGACGCAGAAGAAACCCGGCATTTCTATGAAGACATTTTGGGGCTGCCGCTGTTTCACATCATTCAAAGCGACATCGTGCCCAGCACCGGCGAATACTGCCCGTACACGCACTTTTTCTTTCGGCTGCAAGACGGCTCGTGCATCGCGTTTTTTGACCTGGGCGACGACCAGGCCGCCCTGCCCTCGCCCAATACGCCGCTGTGGGTCAACCACATTTCGTTTCGCGTCAATACTGTGCAAGAGCTCGAGGCGATGAAGACACGGCTGCAAGCCGAAGGCATCGAAGTGCTGGGAATTACCGACCACCACATTTTTAAAAGCATTTACTTTTTTGACCCCAACGGCGTGCGCCTGGAACTGACCGCGCAACTGGCCGATGACGCACACATGCAAAAAGAAAGCAGCAATGTGCACGCCACGCTGGCCGCGTGGACAGCGCGAAAGCAGCAGTGGCGCGCAGAGCGGGCCGCAGCGGCAAGTACTTGATGCTATATGTTTAGTAGCTGCTTGCACCCATATCTATTAGATAAAAGTCGTATTTTTTCTATAATTTAACGGGTATTTGTCATGCTGGATTCCAAACAAAACTACCAGGAAGCCGCGCACAACAACGGCTACGAATTTTCTCAAGGCACTGGCTACCAGCTTCCCGAGTACCCCTTTGTAGAGCCGCCCGAATTGGCAACGCGCGAAGTCAAGCGCCACAGCATTGTGATTGTTGGCGGCGGGCTGGCGGGTTTAACGCTGGCCTGTGCGCTGGCGCAGTACGGCGTGAAAGCGCTGCTGCTGGATGAAGACAACACGGTAGGCGTGAAAGGCGCGTCGTCGCGCGGCATTTGTTATGCGCAAAAAACACTTGAGATTTTTAAACGCCTGGGCCTGTCAGACCGCATCGCAGCCAAGGGCGTGCAGTGGAGCGTGGGCCGCACTTTTGCCGGACATCACGAAGTGTATTCGTTTGATTTGAAAGCGCAGCAAACGCACAACGTCAGTACGCAGCCGCCGTTTATCAATATTCAGCAGTTTTATGTTGAAGGATTTTTGGTCGAGCAAATTTACAAAACCATTGCAGCCAAGCCAGGTGTGGATTTGCGCTGGTCGCACCGCATCACCGCGTTTGAGCAAAACGAAGACTACGCCACGCTGCAACTCCAAACCCCGGCGGGTAGCTACGCGCTTGAAGCAACCCACGTTATCGACTGCAGCGGCGCACGCAGTCCGTTTCGTGCATGGTGCAACGCAGCCGTTACTGCCAAAAAAGGTGATGACCGATGGTGCATCGCCGACGTGCGTTTTAAAAACCCGCCCGCAGTTGAGCGCCACACCTGGATTGAAGCGCCCTTTAACGAAGGCCGCGCCGTGTGGCAGCACCTGATGGCCGATGGCGTGTGGCGCATCGACTACCAGATGCGGCCCGATGCCGACCCCGAGGAAGTCAGCCGTGAAGACGTGGTGCGCGAACGGATCAATGGGCAACTGGGCCGCGCTGTGGACCCCAGCGAATATGAAATTGTCTGGGTGGGCCCCTACGCCTACCGCAGCGAATGCCTGAACGAGCTGCGCTGCGGGCGGGTGCTGTTTGTAGGCGATGCCGCGCATGTGGTCAGCCCGTTTGGCGCGCGCGGCGGTAATTCAGGCGTGCAAGATGCCGACAACCTGGCCTGGAAGCTGGCCGCTGTGGTCCAGCGCCGTGCTGCGCCTGAACTGCTTGACAGCTACCACGCTGAACGCCACGAAGCAGCAACGCACAACGTGCTGGTGACGAACCGCACCGCGCGGTTTTTGCGACCGGCGGATGGGGTAGAGCGGATTTTTCGCACCGCCGCCATAAGCCTGGCCAAGCGCCACGCGTTTGCACGCCAACTGGTCAACACGGGCCGCATGTCGACGCCCAACATTTACACCCGCAGCACCGCTTGTCAAAGCAGCGGCGGTCGGCCTGCGCAAAACGTAGCGTTAACTTGGGCCGACGGCAGCAGCTGCGACCTGGCAGATTTGCTGGTGTGGGCCGGTGGGCATTTGCTTTTGATGGTGTTTGGTGATTTGACTCGGCAAGACGTGGCCCGGCTTTCCGCCTTGAGCGCTTCTGCCAGCGTGCGCTGTGTGCAAATTGGCGCGCCGCACTCTAAACCGCAAGCGCTTGAATATGCAGTGGATGCCACCGGCAACCTGCACGCCACATGCGCAGGCAACAGCACTGAAAAACTCCGCTGGGCACTGCTGCGGCCTGACACCTATGTTGCTGCAACTGGCAGCCGCATCGACGCCAGCGTGGTCAACGCCACCAGCGCCGCATTGGGGCACAAGGCATGACACCAAACACCATATCGCCCATGAAAGACCACCTCCATTTTGAAGACGCCGACGCTTTTTACGAATGCCTGCTCGACGCGCACGCGGGCTTGAGCTGCGAGCAATCTGAAGCGCTCAACGCCCGGCTGGTGTTGGTGCTGGCCAACCAGATTGGAAGCAGCGCGCAACTGGCGGCTTGCATAGCGGCAGCAGCTCTGGCCGTGTAGGCTGAATACGCAAAATCGCCCACGTACTTGCAGCGGTTTTAAATTAGGTGCATTCTTCGTCTGTGCGCCGTCTATCGTGCCCGGCCCGCTCAGGAGCTACACCATGCGATCCTCCATGCGATCTTCCTTTCTAAAGTTCGTGCTGCCCATCGCGCTGGCTGCAAGCGCTCCAGTGCAAGCAGCCACCGCGCCAGCGGCAAGCGCTGCCGATTCACAAAGCATCATGAGCGCCCTGACCAAAGCCAATGCGGCAGTGGTCGGTGTGAAAGTGACAGCCGTTGACGGTGCCCGCTCTGCCCAAACGCTGGGCTTGAACCGCCGCGGCTCGGGTGTGGTGATTGGCGCTGACGGCCTGGTGCTGACCATCGGCTACTTGATGCTTGAGGCGCAGCAAATCGAAATCATCACCCAGGAAGGCAAGGCGCTGCCCGCAGTTGCTGTGGCCTACGATTTAGCCACTGGCTTTGGCCTCATCAAACCGCTGTTGCCCTTGCGCGGCGTCGCACCCGTCAGCCTGGGCAGCCTGCAAGATTTAAAGGCAGGCGAGCCGCTGATGGCCGCCACTGGCGCAAGTCTCGACGGTGACGAAGGCGGCGTCAGCATGACGCGCCTGGTCAGCCGCCGTGCGTTTTCAGGCACCTGGGAATACCACCTTGACGCGGCCTTGTTCACCAGCCCACCTGTCAGCTCCGGTGGCGGCAACCACAGCGGCGCACCGCTGTTCAATCGGCGCGGCGAGTTGATTGGCATCGGCTCACTGCTGGTGGCCGATGCACTTGGAGAAAACAAGCGCAACCCCGGCAACATGTTCGTGCCGACCGATTTGCTTAAACCCATCCTTGCCGAATTGCAGCAATCGGGCAGCAGCAAACAAAGCGCCAGAGCGTGGCTGGGCGTAACGTCCAGCGACCAGGGCGGGCGCGTGCAGGTCATGCGCGTCAGCGAGGGCAGCCCGGCGGATGTTGCAGGCATCAAACCCGGCGCGGTGGTGCAAGCCATTGACGGCGTGGAAGTCACCACGCTGGAGGCGTTCTACAAAAAGCTCTGGGCACGCGAGTCGCCAGAGCAGCCCGTCAAACTCACAGTGCGCGAAGGCAACGAAGTCAAAACCATCGACGTCACCCCGCAAAACCGCATGCTGAGCTTGAAGAAGCCTGCCGGGATTTGATTCTGAATGATTTTAGGTCTTTTTCAGGTATTTTTCGGACCTCTAGCCCAATGAATACGGGCGCAAGCAGCTCCTGAAATAGGAGTAGCCTTAACTGCTTAAAGTCGGCAGCACTGCCAGTACACCGTCCTTGTTGCGGTAGCGGCAAAAGGCTTTGGTGTCTTGCTAACGCACGATGTGGAATGTGTCCATGATGTGGGCAGTAGATTTACGAAAACTGAGCAAAAGTACCGTACTCTGCCACTGTCCAATTCAAGCATCAGGGACTGGAGACTAAAGTCCATCGACGACTTCCCGCTCTGGTTTGCTTTCCACACGCAGCAAGTAAACGTCGATATAAAGTCGGAAAGATACTTTCCGACACTATCTCAAATTCGACAATTCCGCCACGAGTTTTACGAAACCGAATCACGCAAGGGCGATCACGATACTCAAGTTCATTAAGTGAAATACGTACAGTGTTGTTTTTAAAAACGGTAATGACTAGTTGTCGAGCATACTCGGCTCCAACACGCTTGAGTTGAATTGTTTTCGTACTCCCAACCCCTGCCACTCCAAAGAACTGCGCGGCGGCGGCTTTAGGAAGTTGAACTTGATTTCCACCTCGGGTCTCCTGCGGCATAACCTCTACGACGAGGTCACCTTTTTTAATTGCGCGGCTTTCCTGTAAACGTTTTGGCTCTTGCTTCTTGCTCCACGTGAACGTGGTGCTATCAGTCGCAGCCCTATTCTTTTCAAACTTTTTTCGATCATTTTTGTACGACGCTAACAAATCATCAGAAAGAGGCTCACTCCCGGCCTCAATCGCATCCGACCACTTAACCAGTCCAGATGGCGCAGGCGGTGCTGATGTAATCAAAGCCGCGAATTCAATGTTGTTTACAAGTCCGTCCCTAGTTAGATTGTTACTTCCAACCCAAACCAAGTTGGCACGCACGCCCTCTAACCAAAAGACTTTCGGATGAAACACGCCTCGATAATTAATCATCAATCGCACGTCAATCTCATCTTGCTGCATTTGCATCAAGGCATTTGGGTCGGTTAATGCATGATCCGTTCCCACAAACGCAATCACTCGCCGCTTTCCCTTTGCTGCAAGCCACTTCGTTATTGCGCTACGGACTTCTTGCCACCCTGCAACACTAACCGCATAAAAGTACATTCTTAGGGTGTGACACTTCTTATCGCGCGGCAACTCTGTTGTCAACGAGTCGAGAAGTTCCGTGACATTCCACGAACCCAGCTGCGAAGTACCGAGGAGTGTTCCCATTTACTTTCCTTAAGTTTTCTCAGGAGACCTTGCGCCGTTTAACAGACGTAGACCCGATAAAACGTCATTCCTAGTTTGATAGCAACCGAAAATCTTTTCGTCGTGCTCGCGCACGATCGGAAAGGTTTCCATTAAATAAGTTGCATCATTGACGTCAAGACCATAGAGATAGAAGAACACCGCGTCCAGTCCAGCCATACGGGCGCGCCGCTCGACTTCATTCCATTCGAAAGGCGGTAGCACGTTGCCCGCTGCATCTACGTAGCCTAGGTCACGCGCGAAAGGCGCCATATCGTGAGCGGTGTAGCTAAGAGCCAGTACCTGCGGAATCACAAAGTCAGCCATCGTAGGCCTTAGATGGTGACCATTCATAAGTCTGGCGTCACGCATGGCGTTGACGAAGGCTACGGGCAAAGGTTCATCAAACCGGTTTGGAGAGATGATGGGGAGTTGTTCAAGGATGAATAAATTAATCGTCTGGCCTTGCAGCTTTTGACGCAGTACAAAGTCGAACGCGAAGGCATTGAAATTTGCGGCTATCAACGAAACCGTTCGCGCAGCAACATCTGGGGCTAGACCTTCCGGTATTAGCAAGGGTACTTTATTGCCGAAGCCGGCTGAAGGCAGCAGCGTAGCAATCATGCTGCGCTCGTTGGTAGGTGCAGAAATTTCTTTGTATCCCATAGCCCATGCATACGGGTTTGATGTCGTCGCTGCGGCTGACACAAAAAATTGAGGTTTCGGATAGCGGTCTATGCTCATTTTCTCGACCACTGAAATCGTCTCGGGCTGAGCCGCGCGGTGAAGGTTTTCTGAATTAATCACTACGTCTGCCGCACGATGATCGTACATCTGCACCATCTTGCCCTCGTACAGCGGCACGGCCTCGGCACCGTTTGCATCAGCCCAACGGTTCAGAACAGTAGGTTTGAAGCCTTGATTTTTTAGCTCGTCGCGTTTCAGAAACAGGTGCGAGTCGTTGGTCATGTGAAACATGGTCACATACTTAACGGGCCAGACCTTCACGTCAGCTTGCTTGCCCATGGATTTGCTTTCAACCCGATGCTTGACCAGCACCGGGTGCGCGGCATACAGCTTCAAGGTGATGTCAGCATCGCGCTGGCTGCGAAAGATAGGCGCGGCTCCGGTGTTGGGATTCACACGCGAGAAGTCTTCTGCTGTCAACATCAGTGTTCTAGCCGGATCGTCAAGCTCCGCCAACCGATGCAAATAGAACGCGCAGCGGGTTTGCTTGAAGGTACGCTGCAAGCCACCGAACAGCAAGGCACAAAACTTGAACCGTGAATCCACGTCAGGAAAAAACACCTTGCGATTTTCAAAATCAAATAGCGCACCTAGCCGCCCAGTGCTGCTCAAAGAACTAAAAAACTCCGCTGCACCTTTGTCAGCGGCAATACCGCTGGGCGTGAGCAGTGCGATCAGCCCATCCTTCGCACAAAGCGCTTGCGCACGCTCCACAAACAGGCTGTATAAATTGACGTCGCCGCCACCCAACAATGGGTAGTCGCCACTGCCCAGCTTGCCGTTACCGACCACACGGGCATTGGCTTCGGCCCGCTCACAAGCCAATTGGTACTGCGCCCACAAATCAATTGCTGGCGGCGTGTTGGTGCCTGTTTGCGTCATCTGCACGCTTTGTAGGCCAGCAATCATTTTTTTGCGGTCAGCAGCCCGGCTTTGGGCGGCAATGGCGGGGTTACGTTCTGAAAACCATTCGACTTCTTGCAGCTTAATGCGGTCCCACGGCGGGTTGCCGATGATGGCATTGAAGCCGCCCTTTGAACCTGCGCCGAATACTGTTGGGAAGCTTGTCCACCAATGGAAGAAAGTTTCACTCTTTGCGAGTAGTCGAGCCTTGGCCATCAAATCGTTAGCGGCTTGGGCGGCTGCGCCCTCACCATCAAGCTTGCCTTTGCCTATCACTGTGACCAGGTTTTGGCCGGGCTCCAGCAGTTTGACAAGGCCGTCTAAAAGCGGATTCGATTCACCCACTGCTAACTTCAGCAACTTGGGCAGCTTGCTGATTTTGTCTACCGGCCAGCCAGGCACGAGCCAGCGCAGGGCGCGCCAAAAGTCAAGCACGGCGTGGATAGGTGCAACCTGCGCTTCAGCGTCTTGGGCCAGCGCTTTGGACATTCGCGCCTCGGCAATGTCAACGTCTGTCAGGTCAGCCACTTGCTCCATGTTTTTAGCATGCAGTGCCAGGCGGTCAAACTCGCCTTGCATGAGTAGCGCACCCAAATCTTGCAGGCCGCGCTGCACGTCTGGCAGCTTTTCACCGTGCAAACTATCACCAATCTTGAGGTGGTGGTCCAAAAAGCTGAGCGGCGCACCCACGGTAAAGGTGTGCAACCAAAGCGCTGTTTTGGCCAGCTCAACCGCCATCGGGTTTTTGTCAACACCAAAAATGGTCTTCTTCAAAATCATGCGACGCACGATGTGGCGGTCGTCCAGCTGCGCGTCTGTCACGGCCCAACCGTGGTCTTTGGCGGTGGTTTTGATGCTCTTTCGAATGGTGGCCATCCGCTGCAGCACCGGGCTTTGCCATGGGCGGCCAGACTCCACCAAATGCGCAGCCCAAGGTTGGCCGCCCACCAGGTGCGTGGCGGTGGTGATGGCCTCCAGTACGCGGTCAGCCAAATAGTCCACCAGCGCCACCAAAAAGTGGCCGCTGCCCATGGCAGGGTCACAAATTTTGAGTTCCAGGATCTGGCTGGCCGGGTCCAGCGTGTCAATGGTGTCCCAGTCGCCGGGGTTGACCGAGCCCTTTTTGCCCATCTTCTTCATATGTGCTTCAAACGCGTCCATGCGCTCGGTGGCCAGCAAGCCGACTGATTCGCGCAAGATCAACCGAACCAAATCGTCATGCGTGTAGTAGCTGCCCGACACTTTGCGCGCAAAGCTGGCGGGTGCAGCGGTGATGCGGTTGACTTCGGGCTTGTCTTTGTAGCTGTCTGCGGCTTGTACCTCGTGTACCAGGCTGTATTCAAGCAGGCGCTCGTAAATGCCGCCCAGGTGCGAGACGGACAAGTCGCGGTAGTTGATCCAGCCGCGCAACGCGTCTTCAGTGCGGCGCGATAGCGCATCGATGATGGGAGCCATAACGTCATCGCGTACGTTGGTGCGCTCCAGCAAAGGCGACCGGGCACGGTCAAACAAACCGCCGTTGTACGCTGGCATACCTACTTCGTCATCGCCTTTGTCAATCAAGGTGAAGACGCCCTGCAAACTAAGCCAGATAGGGCTCAATGTACGAGAAAACCGCGTCCCTGCATTCACCTTGTCTCGCACTTCTTCACGCAAGCGCCGCACGCTGTAGGGCGCGTAGCGCGCATCGCGCACCGGCAGCAGGTTGCGGTCTTCGGCGTAAAACAAAAACAGCAGGCGGTACAGCAGCACCAGTGCGGCTTCGCGCACTTCGTCCAGATAGTGAGCTGTGTACTGCGGACGCTTGAACTGGCCGTAGCCCACCTCGTGCGTTTTGGCATGCAGGTCGCCGCGTGCCAACGCATCGGCCAGTTGCGGAAAAATGTCGCTAAAAACGCGTGCGCCCAAGTCTTGGGAGACTTTTTCTTCATACAGCCGCGCTTCATTCAGGGCATAGGCGTGGAAGGTTCGGCCAGTGTTATCCCAGCTTTGCGGCAAAAACGCTTCGCGCTGAAAGAACAAATAAAACAGGCGCAGCGCGCTGGCTGGCTCTATGTCGTCCAGCTCGTGTTGTAAGCCCTGCACGCCAAGCGCAACGGCAAGGTCAATTTCAAAAAACTCTTCAACACGCGAGCGGGCGTCTTGCCAGTACAGCCGCCACACTGCGCCGTTGGTCAGCATGCCCCACTTGATGGCGCGGTCGGACGCCACGTCGATACGGCTTAAGTAACGCAGCATTTGCGACGAAGGTGCGTCGGGGTCAAACGCGTTGCTGCCGTCGCCTCGGTCTAGCGGCCGCAGCCAGCGCTTTGCCTCCAGAATAGCCAGGCCGTGGCGGTAGCGGCGGTCGTCTTTAGCCTCAGCAACAGCAAGAGCTTTTTGCTGCGGGTTGGCAAACAGCAGGCAGTCAGGCACGGCCTCGCGGCCTTTGGGGTCGGCGTTGACTTGCGGCAGCGTGTCGTCAGCCCAGCCGAGTGCTGCCAACACCTTGTTGATGACCAGTTGCTCGGTTTGCGCCTCGTTGATGGTTGATCCGGCGTCTAGCCCGGTAAAAATGCTTTCCAGTACGCTTTGAAAAGCCGCAAAAGCGGTGTCGCTAAAGTCTTGATACGGCGGTGTGCCCTGCACGCCGCGCAGCAAAAAATCTTGGGTAAAAAGTTGCCCTTGCATGAGTGAGACGCGTATGAATCTGGTGAAAGATGCTGAAAAGTTGCTTGAGTGTAAGGGTGCGCAGACCGTTAACTAAAGCAGCGTCAGCGCCCCAAAACCGGATGCTGAGCCTGAAAAAACCCGCCGGGATCTGATTTTCAGCCTTTTTAGGCCTTTTACAGAGTTATTTTAGGGCTCTAGCCCAATGGATACGGGCGCAAGCAGCTCCTGAACTCATAGCAAAACTCGCATGCAAGTTTGCTGTCTACGCCGCTACGACACTTGCAAAAGCAGCTTTTTTCCGCAAGCCTTCAAATATTTACGCAGCGTGTCAATTGACGGCGAGTGCTTGCCGTTGGCCAGCGAACGCTCCAGGCGCGCAACGGCAGGTGCTTGCGTACCCATCCGCTCAGCCACTTGCGCCTGGGTCAAGCCTGCGTCTTGCCTGGCTTTCAACAGCGCATCAAGTAGCACGGCTTCTTCTCGCTCAATGCGGTCAACTTCAGCACGCACGCCGGGGCGGCGCAACAGCTTGGCGACTAATTGGTCATGTGTTTGCATGTTTGATTTCCTTCATTCGAATTTGGGCCAAGGCCAGCTCGCGCAATGGTGTGCGTTGAGATTTTTTGACGAAGCTGTGCAACATCACAATACGTTTGCCAATCAAGGTACAAAAGAAGACCCGTGCAATACCCTCTGCTCCTTTTAACCGCAGTTCCATCAAGCCATCACCAAAAGCCTTGGTGTGTGGC
>ENA-OFDP01000214-OFDP01000214.1-metagenomes-genome-assembly--contig:-NODE-214-length-27353-cov-6.661953_pt1 | contig 27353 bp, 24 predicted proteins | sample MGYA00153389_OFDP01 | MGnify analysis MGYA00153389
AAGCGGTGTAAATTTGCACGTTGGGCCCGCACAACAAATTTTCGCCGATGTTAACTCGATTACAGTCGAGAATCACACAGCCAAAATTCATGTACAGTCCGTTTCCAGCATAAATATTGCTACCGTAGTCGCAGTAGAAAGGCGACTCAATTTCAAATTTTGGCCCTACTTTGCCAAACAATTCTGCAATAATTTCCAACCGTTTTTCGGAAATCAGGACACGGCATTGCCGTGTCCCTACAATAAATCTGGCGTAAGGAAACGGCATTGCCGTGTCCGACCTATCATTCCAGCACAGCCGGAATTGATATCAAGAGTCTGATGTGAACACATACATTTAGGTATCGGGCTTGGAGTGCAAACAAACAGCTAAGTCCAGATTGGTTAATTGTTCAAAAGCTCGATCGATCGATCCTTTTCCCCGCAGAAAACCCGTATTCGCAGCGGGACAGATATATTCCAAAGTAGAGGGCGAAAATCGATCGACAATTGACTTGACGCTGTTAATTTGCCGGGGCCAGTGAAAAGTTTTTGCCGTTCTGTGCGGTACTGGGGCGGCTTCTCGGTTGGGGAGCAAGTGTCTGCCAGAAAACAGCACTCCGCCGTTACCACTATCATAATAAAGGCAAGATGAACCCGGAGAGTGGCCAGGAGTCCAAAATGCGCAAGTTCGATCGCTCACAGCAAATTCTCGCTCAAAAACCGTCAGTTGCAATCCCGGGAGCAAATAAGCTTCCTGCTCTTGAATCAGGATATCGCACCCCGTGGCTTCCTGAATCTCCCGCGCCTTGGCGATCGCGCCCCGGTGGGTGAGAAACAGCAGTCGCACACCGCCATGTTCCCGCAAAAAGGTTTGGTTGGTCTCATCCCAAGCGGGACAATCCACCAAAATGTTAGTTTGGTTTTCTACAATGAAATAGGCTGTCGCACCAAGCGTTTCCCGGTTAGGCGGGAAGGCCAAAATATTCTCTAGCACGGGCTTGGGTTGTTTGGAGACTGAATTCTGTTGTTTCAAGGAAGTATTGAGAAGGACTCGAATAAATATTATGTTCTTTTTATGGTTGTTTGTATTGGGACTGATTTCGTACTACTTGTTGCAGACTAGCATCAGTCGCATCACGCGAACTCCGGTGTGGCTGCTGTGGTTGGTCATTATGGCCCCAGCCCTGATTTGGACTGGTTGGATTTTGGTTAATAGTGCTAGCAAAATTGCACCGCCAGACTGGTTGATCGTACCTTTTTTGGTTTGCCCTGTTTTGTACTGGTTCCTGGTACAGTTGGGACGCCAGGGAATTACCACCAAAACGGATGATGCCGTTTCCGGGGCTGCGATCGAACCAGCAGAGCCAAAACCGCCCGTGCGCCCGATCGATGCAGCAGAAGAAGTCAGTTTGCGCGATTGTTTTCCTTGGTCAATTTTCTGTTTGCGGGATTTAGAATTTCGGCCGCAGGCTGTAATTTGTCGGGGACAGTTACGCACCAACCCGGAAGCGGCTTATCAGGCGATTCGGGAGAATGTCCAGAAGCATTTCGGCGATCGCTTTTTAGTTATATTTCAAAACAGCTTGAGCGGTCAACCTTTTTTTGCCATAGTTCCCAATCCCAGCCGCGAATCAGGGGAAATTCCTGTCAAAACCGAATCTTTAACCAGGCCATTTTTTGCCTTAGCCTTGGTGCTGATTACGGTGTTTACCACAACGCTTGTGGGGGCGCGCATGGCTGGAGTTACTGAACAAACTTTGCAGGCCAACCCATCAATTTTGCTCCAGGGTTTGCCTTACTCACTTTCTCTAATTACATTTTTGGGAATTCACGAATCCGGCCACTATTTAGCTGCTCGATTTTACAAAATTCGCACGACTTTGCCTTATTTTATTCCGATTCCTTTTTTCTTGGGAACTTTTGGCGCTTTCATTCAAATGCGGAGTCCAATTCCCAACCGCCGAGCTTTATTTGATATCAGTATTGCCGGCCCGCTGGCTGGTTTGGTTGCGACAGTGCCGTTGTTGATTTGGGGTTTGGATCATTCGACTATCGTACCGCTGTCTGACAAGTCGGGAATGTTAAATTTTGACTCTTTTAGCCCGAAATTTTCGCTGCTGATGACTTTGCTGAGCAAGTTAACTTTGGGCGGTGCTTTGAATGCGGAAACTGCGATTAATTTGCATCCGGTAGCGGTGGCTGGTTATTTGGGTTTGATCGTGACGGCGTTTAATTTGATGCCGGTGGGGCAATTCGATGGCGGACACATCGTGCACGCGATGTTCGGCCAGCGAGCGAGTATGGCGATCGGGCAAGTTGCTAGAGTTTGTATGCTGCTGCTGGCTTTTTTGGAACAGGGTTTGCTGTTATGGGCAATTATTTTGTTTCTGACCCCACTCAACGACGAACCTGCGTTGAATGATGTTAGTGAATTGAATGATTGGCGCGATGGTTTGGGCTTATTGGCGATCGGGCTTTTGTTAATTATTTTGTTACCGGCGCCCAAGATACTGGTTCACTGGTTAAATGTTTAGAAGGAAGTTCGGCAACGGATTGTGTAACGGATGTTAGGAAGAAGGAAGAAGTCGGAGCGAAGTCGGATTGAGTTATTTAGGAGAGAAGATCGATGTAAAAAAGGAAGAAGGAAAAAAGAGAGGTTCACAATTTCTGTAACGGTTGCTATATTAGTCCTGGACGCACGGGGGTCATAAACCCGGTTTCTTCCTAGATACTTCTTTACCAAACCAAGATTTATCACATAAACCGGGTTTATAAGGCGTAACTCCAGGACTAATATCTTGATGTAATATCGTTTCCGGCTGTGCAGGATGATGTTGACTATTAACAGTTAACCGTCAACAGCCAACGGTTAACTGTTAACGGATTTGATATAATGTTTATTTTCACCGATTTATCTGATAAATATGTCCTACGAATCCTTTAGTTTCCAATTATTAAAAGATCGGTTTGGATTGCAGCCATCACTCAGTCCTCTTTTATCGAGTACAAAGGTTATTCCTTTAGAACCCTCCGAATGGCTGTGGAGAAGCCTAGAGATTAGTTCTAACGCTGCTGTGACAACGGCAAAAGAACGTTCTGAACGGATTATCTCTCCTATTCTGTTAGAATTTAGGGAGAGCAATAACAGAAAATTTTCTATTTTTTCCGGTTGGTCATTTGATGTAGATGTTTCTCAGGGATTGAATGGAAAATGTGACTTTCTACTATCTTGCGTGCCGTTTGATTTTGAAATAAAAGTTCCTTTTTTTGCATTAAGAGAAACAAAGGGCGGAGTTATAGAATCTTGTCTGCCGCAGTGTGCCGCACAAATGGTTGCAGCGCAGCTATTTAACGAACGCGAACAAAATTCAATACCTGCCGTATTTGGCTGCGTAACTACTGGCGTTGTCTGGCGGTTTCTTAAATTAGAAGGAAATAATTTAATTATTGATGCTGATGTTTATTATCTTGATAATGTGCCTCTGCTTTTAGGGGTTTTACAAACAATCGTTAATTTATACTAATAATCTAATGACTATAATAGGTTTGTAGTGAGGACTTTAGTCCGCATCAATTACCAAGGACTGAAGTCCTCACTACAAACTTAATTGATTTTTGTGACTGGAAATCAAATAATATAGCTGTACTAAGCTGTTCCGCATCTAAATTATATTTTTTGTGCGGGCGAGACACCCCATAAAAACTTTATCAACTTGACTATACCGTTTAAATGCACAACAGCTTAACGATCGCAATTACTCCCGAACAAACAGCGCTAATTCCAGTTTATCGCCAGAAGTGGCGACAAATTGGACTTTCGATCGCACCGATCGATCGCCCGCAAGCGACAGCCGCCGTCAACACCGCCTACAATATCATCGGCTTTCCTGAACCGGAAATTATTTTCTGTGATAGCCCTTACATCGCTTTGCAAGCAGTTGAGCCTCTAAGGATACGCGATTCTGGCCTGGAAACTGGTGGCGAAATCAGAAACAAAATTCATAATGAATTGTACGATATATTAAGGAGTCAACTCGGCAGGAAATTGGAAAATGAAATTTACAGCCAACTCTATAACCCGCTGTACGCTCAACTGATAAATCAACTGCACGTTCATATTAAAGATGAGGTTTACGTCAAATTAGCCGCGAAGTTGGGCGGGAGATTTCAGAAATTTTGGATCGATCAGACTTATCACAATAACAATATAGTTTCCCAACTATCAGCCTGTCATGGAAGTTGGGTTGATTTTTGTATTAGCGTGCTGAATTTGGAGTACGATCGCCCTTTGTACTCAGCCTTTAAATCCCTAACCGAAAACTGTGGCTGGATTTACCCGTTTGAGAAAATGTGCTTTGTGTGCGATCGCCCGCGACAACTTCATTTTGACAGCGAATATTTACTCCACGCAGAAGGTCGATCGGCTGTCGAATTTGCGGACAAGTTCAACGTATACTGTTATCGTGGTGTGCTGCTACCGCAAACCATCGGTCAAGTTCCGCCGCAGTCTTGGGAAGCTTCATGGCTGTTAACAGAAAAAAATGCCGAAGTGCGACGAGTTTTAATTCAGGCGATCGGCTATCCGAGAATTTGTCAAGAATTGCAAGCAATAGAATTGGACACTTGGCAAGAATATACTTTGTTGCAAATTGACAATGATGTTGATATAGAGCCAATTTATTTGTTAAAAATGACCTGTCCGAGTACGGGACACATTCATGCACTGCGAGTACCTCCACAAGTGCTAACGGCGAAAGAAGCAATTGGCTGGATAAATTGGGGAATAGATCCAGAAGAATTTCAGGTGCAGACTTGACGGGAAAGTTGAGAGTAGGGAAGTGCGCGAGTTAACAGTTCAATAATTACACTCCGGCAACAGCAGCCTTGTGTACAAGTCCAAAACAATTAAAAAATGTAGATTTGCTGCCACCACTTGATACTATGTACTCTACGGTAGCTAAAACCAAATAATTCAAATCGACATGAGCCAGCATCCAGACCGCATTGCCCCTCACGGCGGCATCCTGGTCAACCGCATTGCCACATTAGACCAAAGACAAGAATTTTTCGACAAAGCAGAAGTTTTGCCGCGAGTCCAGTTGTCGGATCGATCGATCTCCGACTTGCAAATGATCGCGATCGGCGCCCTGAGTCCCCTCAAAGGGTTCATGAACGAAGCTGATTATCGATCGGTCGTTAAAGAAATGCGCCTCGGGAACGGTCTCCCTTGGTCGGTTCCAATCACCCTCAGTGTCAGCGAAGCAGTCGCCGACACCCTCACAGAAGGCACTTTAGTGCGCCTCGACTCCCCGGCGGGTGAATTTGTCGGCATCTTGGAACTCTCCGAAAAATACCGCTACAGCAAAGAAGCAGAAGCCATCAACGTCTACCGCACCGACGATCTCAAACACCCGGGCGTCCAAGTAGTAGACAAAGCTGGCCCAGTTAACCTCGCAGGAGAGGTTTGGCTGCTGGAACGCGAACTAGATGTCCGGTTTCCCCAATACCAAATTGACCCAGCGAAATCGAGACTGCTGTTCAAAGAAAAAGGATGGAAAACCATAGTCGGTTTCCAAACTCGAAACCCGATCCACCGGGCCCACGAATATATCCAAAAATGCGCCTTAGAAACAGTAGACGGCTTGTTTTTGCACCCGCTAGTCGGGACGACTAAAGATGACGACATCCCCGCTGACGTGCGGATGCGCTGCTACGAAATTCTGCTAGAAAAATACTATCCAAAAGAACGGGTAATTTTGGCAATTAATCCGGCGGCGATGCGTTACGCGGGGCCGCGAGAAGCAATTTTTCACGCTTTAATCCGCAAAAACTACGGCTGCACTCACTTTATCGTAGGGCGCGATCACGCTGGAGTTGGCGATTATTACGGGACTTTCGATGCCCAACATATCTTTGACGAATTTGAGCCGGGAGAATTGGGAATTGTGCCGATGAAATTCGAGCACGCTTTCTATTGCACGCTGACGGAACAAATGGCTACAACTAAGACAAGTCCCAGCACTCCCGAACAGCGGGTGCATTTGTCGGGAACCAAAGTTCGCGAAATGCTGCGGGCTGGAAAATTGCCGCCGCCGCAGTTTTCTCGACCGGAAGTCGCCGCTGAGTTGGCTAAAGCCATGAATATTTTCAGTTACGAGATTTAAGTCTTCAACATTGTTAACGATACTTAGCCTTTGGCATTTTGGTGAGATGGTATAACAAGGGCGACGGTCAGGAATTATAAATGGGACTCAAGCGGCGGGAATTTTTGCAGCAAGCTGGCCGGATGCTGGCCGCCATCGGCATCAGCGATGCTTTGTGGCTGCGGTTGGGCGATCGCTACCTCCAAGCTTTAGCCGGGCCGAGGGCCCGCAAATTGGCGTTGTTGGTTGGCATTGACAAATATCCAGACTCGCCCCTGCGTGGCTGTGTCACGGATGTGGAATTGCAGCGGGAACTACTGATCTATCGATTTGGATTTGCGCCGTCGGACATTCTGACTTTGACTGACGCTCAAGCTACTAGGGAAAATATCGAGACGGCTTTTGTGACTCACTTGAGCGAACAAGCAAAACCCGGTGATGCGGTAGTTTTTCACTTTAGCGGTTGTGGTAGCCAAGTTAGTTCGATCGAGTCTCCTGACATAATCCAAAACAGTTTCGTGCCGGCGGATGATGTTTTGCCAATGTTAGGAAACCGGGCGGTAAACGATATTTTAGAGGAAACGCTGCTGCTGTTGGTTCGATCGCTCCCGACGGAAAATGCGATCGCCATCCTCGACACCAGCTACAACTATCCAGGTTTTCCCAAAAACGGTAACTTTCGCATTCGCTCCCGTCCCCGCCCCATCGTTGGCCAGCCAAGCCTCGCAGAATTAACGTTTGCCCAAGGTCTGAAATCCCACTCAAATCTCCGTACCGAGGCCGTCATACTTGCCGCCGCAGCTAACTCCCAAATCGCCGCCGAACAAGAGTGGAACGGATTTACGGCTGGTTTGTTTACTTACGCCCTGACTCAAACTCTGTGGTGGGCAACTTCCGCTAGTAGTTTGCAAGTCAGTTTCAGTCGCGCGGCAGGTACAGTCGAGCTGGCGGGGTTATCGCAGCAACCGCAAATTCGCCATGAGGTTTTAACAGCAACAGCGGCGGTGAATTTGGGAAATTTAATTGGGAATTCCCCTGCTGATGGTGCTGTGACGGCGGTGGAAGAGGGCGGCAAAACTGTGCAGTTGTGGCTGGGTGGGTTGTCGCCCTGGGTTTTGGAGTCGGCAGGGGGTTCTGTGTTTGCGGTGGATGCTGCGGAGGGCGATTCCCTACGGGATAGCTACGCTTCACGGCTTTTGCTGCGGGGACGCACGGGCCTCTCTGCTAAAGCTCAAGTTTTAGATCAGCCCGATCGAACTTTCGACCAATTAACAGCCGGCCTCCTAGTGAGGGAAGAGATTCGGGTATTGCCGCGAAACATCGGTTTGACAGTAGCTTTGGACTCTGGTTTGGAACGGATCGAGCGGGTGGATGCTACAAGTGCCTTTGCGACAGTGCCTCAAGTTTCGCCCGTAGGAAGCGAGCAACTGGCTGATTGTCGGTTCGGTAGAGTCCCGGAAACGACTTTAGCCAAAAGTGTCTCGGCTGCGCCTGCTTTGTCTCAAACCCGTTACGGTTTGTTTTCTTTAGGTCAAATTCCGATTCCCGATACTCAGGGCGACGGGGGAGAAGCAGTTAAGGTGGCGGTGCAGCGGTTGACTCCGCAGTTGAAAGCGTTCTTGGCGGCGAAGTTGCTGCGACTGACTGTGAATGAGGGGTCTTCGCGCCTGAAGGTGCGGGCGGTGCTGGCAACTCTCGCGCCGCAAGCGCGGATTGTGGCGCAGCGGGAGCCTGTAGCTATAGCCGATCGCACTTACCGTCTCGAACCCCTGAGTACGGAAACGGAGAAATCGGGAAATATTGATCTACTAAGTCTGAAAAATGGCAGCCGAATTCAGTACAGACTTTATAACGAGAGCGATCGCCCGGTTTATGCTGCGGTATTGGCGATCGACAGTGCCGGACGGCTGTTGGCAGTGAATTTCGAGGGTCAAAATGCTGCTGGGGGGATGTCGCGGGCGATCGCTCCGGGGGAGAATTTGAGCGTGCCGACGGCTGGGGCTGTTGGGTTGGCGGTATTCGGGGCGATCGGGCTGACGGAAACTCAAATTATCTTTAGTGTCGCTCCGTTCGATCGAACTCTGGCTGCGATCGAAGCCGAAATGCAGCAAACGAGGGATACTTTGCCCGTGGTGGTGTTGAATCCTTTAACTGTGGCGCGCGCTGTGCTGGAAGATTTACACTGCGCTAGCATTCCTAGCGTGCAGAAACTGGGAATATCGACGGATGATTTGAGTTTGGATGTAAGTGTTTGGGCGACTCTGAGTTTTGTTTATCGGGTAATTGGAAATGGGTAATGTTTTGCCAAAACCCAATTTATCCAAGTAAAAAATCGATATTGACTTGCAAATCAGGAAAGGCGAGGGACGCAACTTGCTGACCCCGCCAAAACTTTTGGATTAAACTGTAACCATTAGGAGTTGGCTGGCGGTAAACTTCTAAACATTGTGCCTCTATATCTACGAGCCAGACTTCTTGAATGAGCGATCGAGCGTAAATCAGAACTTTCACATCTCGATCGTAATCAACGGTGCTATCAGATACTTCTACCAACAGCAAAACTTCTGACGGTACTGGATGTGCTGTTGAATAGTAATCATCCCGGGGTTTCAGTAATACTACATCAGGTTGAGGCTCGGTTCGCTCGCTTAACTGGACGGGGTTTTGCACGTCCAGAAAAGCCTGATTTTTGGGAATTTCGCTGAACAGTCCGATGAATCGTCTCACACATGAAGCATGACGAGTTCCAATTGCTGCCATTTGTAGAAGTTCTCCTTCTATCAGTTCTACCCGATCGCCTTCGGAAAGAATACCAGCTTTGCCCATTAAATGATACTCTTCTACGGTCAACAACCTTTTGAGTAATTCGAGTGCCATAACCCACTGCGCTCCTAATTATTTTCTTAAATTGTAGTCGATCTACAAAAGGAATAAGTCATGGTCATCAGTAACTGGTAATTCGTAATATCAACTGTCCACTGACTGATAAACCTTTTCCACCATTGTAGCCAAACGTTTCATCGCAGTTTCAATCTCATCATTGGTCGCCGTCAAACTAATCCGCAAACACTCCTGCTTGTGTCGCCAATCTTCCCGCAAGCCAGGAAAGAAAGAACTTCCCGGCACAAGAATCACACCAACTTGCTTCAATTCCTGATAAAATTCCCAATCTGTCATTGGCAAATCTTTCAGCCACAACCAGGCAAATATTGCTCCTTCGCCACGATGTAAAAACCACGGCAAATCCTGCGGCATTGCTTGCTCTAAAGTCGTTTCAACCACATCAAACTTACTTTGATAATAAGGCCGAATTACATTGAGACCAATGTCAGCCAGAGCGCCGGAATTAATCGCCCGCGCTGCGATCGCCTGTCCGTATCTCGGCGAATGAATGCACATATTCGTCTGAAACGATTCTAAGACTTGAATAATCTGTTCATCGCCGATCGCAATTCCGATTCTTTCTCCCGGTAATCCGGCTTTCGACAAACTCATGCAGTGGATAATATTGCCACCAAAAATCGGTGTCATCTCAGTAAAATTCAAGGCTGGGAACGGAGGGCCGTAAGCAGAGTCAATGAAAACTGGTACATCAAAAGCACTAGCCATTGCTGCAATTTTCTTCACTTCGTCGTCGGTGAGAACGTTTCCCGTGGGATTGCAGGGACGGGAAAAGATGACGCAACCGGTAGTTTGGTCGATCGACAATTGACTGAAATCCGGGCGATATTTGAACCTGTGAGCAGCCGCGTCAATATCGAGAGTTGGTTTGCAAGCAACTACGGCTTCGGGAATCAAGCTCACGCCGCCATAACCCGTGTAGTCTGGGCTTAAGGGTAAAACAATATTTTTGAGCTGTTTGCTGCTAGTGTAGCCACCGAAAGCATTAGCTGCGTAGAAATAGATCGATTGACTACCGGGAGTAATGAGGATGTTGCGATCGGTCAAACTAAGTCCGTAGCGCCGATTAAAATCCGTCCGCACCGCATCAATCAACGGTTGATAACCTTGACTCGAACCGTAGCGGCAAACAACCTCGCCGTATTCCGCACTCGCCAAAAGTTCCGCAGTACAATCGCGCCACAACTGCTCGACTTCCGGCAAAATCACTGGATTTCCGGCGCTCAAGTTAATAAACTCCTGCCCGCTACCGGCTCTCAGGGTTTCAATAATATCTTTCATAATTGCCCGAACTCCGGTGAGTTGGGACATCTGAGTGCCAAATTGAGTTAGGGCAGGGTTCATAGCAAATGCAGCGGTAGGAATAGAAGTTTACCTATGATAACCGCAGTCCGAGGCATTCTGATTTTTTTGGCGATACCCCTTGCCAAACCACAAGATCATGTGCGATCGTGTCTATAGTTGGATCGTAATAGTTTTTGGGTTCTTAGAGAATCCAGACAAAAAAAATTATCTACCCCCCCTCTTTTTGCTTATGTTTATTGGAACGACAGAAGCAGGTAGCCTGTTAGGAGTCTCTTCCGCAAGAGTCCGGACTCTCCTAATCCAAGGCAGAATTCAAGGAGCCTATAAAATCAGCAACGTTTGGATAATTCCCCTGGTTAATGGAATGCCAGTAATTAGTCCTGGTCGTGCCGGCCCCCGTCCCCGATGGCACAAACCTCCGCCACGTTCTATAACTTGCATCCATATCAACAAAAATTTGATCGCTCAAAACAACCGCAAAGAACCTGAAGACCGAGTGCCAGTAATCTCTGTCAAAAAAGGTTCGAGCAATGTTTATGCTTGGGATGTAGAAGTTCTGGGAGGTTGTCGCATAGTTTATCGGCACGATAGTCCGAAAAACTGTGGCGCTCGCGTTTGGATTGAAACCTACTCCGAAGTTAAGTTGATCGATCGACAGTCAGAAATTCCTATTTCTCTGGCATCTACCCTGAAAAACTCGCAACAAGCAGATAGTCTTTTTCCCGATCGCCTGCAAATTTGATGCGGTAAACTCGATCGGCCATAATTACTTGAAATAGGGTGCATCAGCTACGATTTAAAATAGAAATCGCTATAATAAGCCTAGATTTATTAAATCGAGCAGCAAAAATCATACCCCAGTTAGCTTCTATTGACTGCGAGTAGTTTGTAGAAAGCGGTGCATCTCACCATCAGCAACAAGTAAAAATCATAATACAGATGACACACTTTCCGCTCTCCGAATACGAGCAACTCACCGATCCAAAAGCTCTAGCTGTATACGACGAAATCTTGACAGAGTTAGGGTTTGGCATTGTACCCAACCTGTTCAAGTCAATGGCCGCCAACCCAGACTTACTAGAAGCGAACTGGAAAAAGTTTCGGGCGACAATCCTGCAAGGAGATGTACCCCGCACCCTCAAAGAAATGATCGGCGTCGCCATTTCCCAAGCAAATAATAGCGAATACGCCTTAAAAGTCCACCTCCACGGACTCTCAGCTTTGGGAATCAGCGAAGAAGTCCTGCGGCTGCTGGTTTCAGACTTTGCCAACTGCCCTTTGCCCGATCGCGAAAAAGCCGTAATTACCTTTGGTTTGCTAGCCGCCACCAACCCCCAGGCTCTCACAGCAACTCACTACCAAAATCTGCGGGATTTAGGACTAGACGATGCAGAAATCTTTGAATTGATTGCGACGGCCGATTTGTTTAGCAGTGTCAACAGATATACTGATGCTATTGACCTCGAAATAGATGCGTTGTAATCTATATCTCACCTCCCTAATATGGGCAATCGACTAGAAGATCAAGACCGCGACGAACTTCTGCTAACAGCCCGCAGTCTATTAGCAGAAGCTCAGTCCCTTTCCACAAGAATTGCCGCAGTCAATGAAATTGCCACCGCAATTAACAGCACCCTCGATATCGATTTAATTTTTCGAGTCGTAAGCAAGCAAGCCAAATGGCTGCTAGATTTTGAACACTGTAGCATTTGCCTGCACAGCACTAACTCTTGCACCACACTGTTTGGCAACGCCATCAATTTAGATATTACCACCCTCCCAGAAAATGGCCCTATAAAAAAAGCCTTCAAAACAGCACAACCCCAACTAATTCAGGAAGGATTTGCTGCTGGTGTTTTGTCCAACTACGCCTCCCAAATTATCATTCCTTTGGCAAGCGAAGGTAAGGTTTTAGGGACAATTATTTTTGCCACAACCAAGCCACGGTCTTACAACCAAGAAGATGTGCGGATTGGCTATCTTTTAGCTTTGCAACTATCCTCAGCCATCCGCAATGCTGAACGCTTCAAAGAAATCAATAGACTGTATTCCGAACTTGATGCCGAAAAGCACAAATCAGACAAGCTACTTTTGAATGTACTCCCGGTTGATATTGCCAACGAACTCAAAATTAACGGGAAAGTGGAACCAGTTCATTATGACGGCGTATCGGTTTTATTTACCGATTTTAAAGGCTTTACTCAGTTATCAGAAAAAATGACACCGCGAGAGTTAGTGGACGAACTGGACTATTGTTTTTCTTATTTCGATCAGGTGGTGGATAAATACGGCTTGGAAAAATTGAAAACCATTGGCGACAGCTATATGTGTGCGTCAGGAATTCCTAAACCCAGCCCAACACACGCCGTTGACTCTGTGCTGGCTGCCCTAGAAATTCTACAGTTTATGGAACTGCGAAAACAGCAGAAACTTCATGAAAATACTCCTTATTGGGATATCCGCATCGGCATTCATTCCGGCCCTTTGCTAGCGGGAGTAATTGGCAATAAAAAGTTTGCCTACGATGTATGGGGAGATACAGTTAATACCGCATCTCGGATGGAATCTTCCGGCGTACCGGGAAATGTCAATATCTCCCACACAACATTTGAATTAGTCAAAGATGTTTTTGACTGCGAATACCGAGGAAAAGTTTCTGCTAAAAATAAGGGCGAACTGGATATGTATTTAGTTCGCGAGCTTAAATGACATTATTCCATGCCCAACAAAACCTAGGCAAAAACCCTATTTGTAGGGTGTGTACTGTGCACCTTACTACGTTATATTAAAATAATATAGTGGTGGAGTTTATTTTTAAATTGTTTATGCGTATTTGGCAAGCCGATTTTTACCGCCGACCTCTCCGAGACGAAGCGGGAAAATCAGTCTGGGAACTTTTGATTTGCGACTCGGCGCGAAGTTTTGAATTCAGTGCTTTTTGCAGCCAGTCAGAAGCAAATTCTAATTGGCTGGCGCAGCAGTTGCAGCAGCAAATTCAAATTCACAAACAGCCCGATCGCATTCAAGTATTTCGACCCCAGTCTCTGAGCTTAATTCAGGCTGCTGGCAAGGTTTTGGGCATCGAAGTAGAAGCAACTCGGCGCACTGCGGCCCTGAAATTGCTGCTGCAACAGCGCGCCAAAGAATATTTGAGTTTACCCAATTATACAGGCGAAGCTTACAGTCCGATCGCCCTTGAGTCACCTCCGCCCGTTCCCTTACCCGAAAACCTGTGGGGTGATGGCTGGCGTTTTGCTTCCCTACCCGCAGGCGACATCGAAGAAGCTTTCCAAGGGCGTCCCCTGCCAATATTGTCCATGCCAGAATTGTTGTTACCGCTGAATTTGGGTTTGGCCTCAACAGTACCCGTACCGGGAGTTGCGATCGACGGCGGGCGACAGTCGATGCGCTTGGCTAGATGGCTTCAGGATGCCAAACCTTGTGCTTTGAATTATATCGCTGGTGCTCCCGACGGATTGATTTTGGAAGCTGGATTAGCCGATAGATTCGTGGTTGCTACTTTTGCAGATGATGAGGTGAAAGAGGCTGCTAAAATTTATGAACAGCGTAAGCAGTTGAGTAAAGGATTGCATTTTTTGTTGGTGCAGCCCGATGATACTGGTATGACTTATACAGGCTTTTGGTTGTTGAATTTTGAGCGATAAGATGTAGGGCAGAAGGAAGAAGATCGATGTGGAAATGCAGTCACAACAATAGTTGCAGCAATTAAGAACGTCCTAACAGTCGGGCGCGGTTGCTATAAATATGATTTGTGATGTCGATCGATCGCCCGAACCGCAAACAAAAAAATACCGCCAGAACTATGTTCAAGCAGATGCAGACTCAAGCACAAATTTTGAAAGTCCATCTATTCCACAACTAAAATCAATCCGTTTTGGATACCCTGGCACACTCGGTCGATGTGAAAATGATCCTTTTTATCGAGTCCATCGAGGACTGCTGACTTGAGCAGCCGTCTGTCGAGGGGGGTAATTTGGCGGAAAGCAAAGATCCGCTGGACGACCGCCTCCACAGAGATTGTGGAGTTACTGGTATAACTTACCGTCATTTTTTTAGCACCCTAACAAGTCTGAAGCATAACACAGTATTTTTATTTTTAAAGATTTAGCCAAGAACCGATGTGATTTAAATCATAGCAATTGGGTGACAATGTAGTATTGAGCCGATGATAGTTGTCACTAAATCTGAAGTTAGCTTTACCCAAAATTTACGGTTGCCCGGTACAATCACTAAGTGAAACTCAGGTGGAGAGTAAAAATGGCACACGCAAAAATCGGAATTATCGGCGGCAGCGGTTTGTATAAAATGGCAGCCCTCAAGGATATTGAAGAGGTGAAAATTGATACACCTTTCGGTTCGCCGTCGGATGCCGCAATTGTGGGAACATTGGACGGTACGCCCGTAGCATTTCTGGCAAGACACGGCCGCAACCACACTTTTTTGCCCTCAGAAGTGCCTTACCGGGCAAATATTTATGCCATGAAGAGTTTGGGAGTTGAGTATTTAATCTCAGCGTCGGCGGTTGGTTCCCTGAAAGCAGAGGCGAAACCTTTAGATATGGTAGTGCCGGATCAGTTTATCGATCGCACAAAAAATCGAGTTTCTACCTTTTTCGGATCAGGAATAGTCGGTCACATCACATTCGGCGACCCGGTTTGCGGCGAATTGGCTAAAGTATTGGCAAGTGCGATCGAATCCTTGAACCTCCCCGACGTTACCCTGCATCGCGGTGGCACTTACGTCTGCATGGAAGGCCCCGCATTTTCCACAAAAGCAGAATCCCACCTTTACCGCAGTTGGGGGGCGACAGTCATCGGGATGACAAATTTGCCCGAAGCAAAGTTAGCCAGAGAAGCAGAAATTGCCTACGCAACTTTAGCATTAGTCACCGATTACGACTGCTGGCACGAGGATCACGATAGCGTAACTGTAGAAATGGTAGTGGCAAATTTGCACAAGAATGCAGCAAATGCCCAAAAAGTAATTCAAGAAACAGTACGGAGACTAACCGAAAATCCCCCTGTTTCTGAGGCACATTCTGCTTTGAAATATGCAATTCTGACTCAACTGGACAAAGTTCCGGCGGCCACTAAGGAGAAAATGGGTTTACTGTTGCAGAAATATTTGTAGGGAATAATGTAATAATCGAATCAGAAACCGGGTTTCTCTGACAACTTTAGCATCTCAACAGATATTTTTCAGAGAAACCCGGTTTCTTAATTACAGCCCAACTACTAGAACCAGAAACCCGGTTTCTCAATGCCCACGCCCTAGGCCCATCAAATTACGATCAATTAATCAACTGCTTGAATGCCTCATGTTCGCGAATCTTCTCCAAATCAGCTTCAGTTTTTGCCAACTCTTTACACAAATTCGGATTGAGATTGAGGGCGCGCTTTAAATTTTCAATGGCTAATTCAATTTTACCTTGCAGCGCGTAACATCGAGCTTTATTGTACCAAATTCTGTAAAAATCAGGTCGGATTTTAGCAGCATTGTCGTAGGAATCAATCGCCGCTTCGTATTTTTGCAATTTTGAGAGTGCAACACCTCGATTGTTCCAAGCGTCAGTATAATCATTTTTGATTTGTAGGGCTTGATTGTAAGAAATTACGGCTTGTTCGTACTCCTCCATTTTGGAAAAGGCAACGCCTCGGTTGTTCCAAGCGTCGGCATAATCGGGTTTGGCTTGGATTGCTTGTTCGTAACAGCCGATCGCCTCTGGGTACTTCTGCAACTCCAACAATACCACGCCTCGGTTGTTCCAAGCATCGGGATAGGTCGGGCGAATTGTGGTAGCTTGTTCGTAGGATGCGATCGCCTCTGGATACCGCTGCATTCTCGTGAGTACAACTCCCCGGTTGTTCCAAGTATCGGCTAAATCTGGCTGAATTTGCAGGGCCTGATTGTAAGCTGCGATCGCATCTTCGTAGCGACTTTCAAAGAAACAGGCATCTCCCTGTTTGGCATAGTCGCCCGCTGTCAATAGCTGTTGATAATTGCCGTAGTTAACCGGAGCAAATTCTTGAATTTGGGCATCGGGCAATAATAAATCTGTTTCTACATCGGCTGGGTGACTTTGGTGTTGAATTTCACCTAAGATGCTTTCAGCATCGGAAATTAATAGTTTTAATTGAGAAAGTGTATCGTAGCGGAGACTTTCAATTTCTTGGCGAGCAATTGTTGTCTGCTTGGACAATTTGCCCAACAGAAACCAAACACCGACTCCGGCTGCTGTCGGAAGCAAAGTTAAGGCAATGATGATCCCGTTCAACAGTACCGCCGTCCGCCCGAAAGCAATGTCAACTTCTTCTTGAACTCGATCGCGAATCTCTTCTTTCACTTGTGGCTGCAATTGCTCCTGAGCTAAGAGTACCGCCACCGCAGGTTCAGATGCAGAAATGGTACGGGTGCAGACTAGAATAGTCGAAAGGGCGATCGAGCTAATACTTGTTCTAAAAATACTTGACAAACGCATTGCCTTAGTGATACGCACCTGATTTGCGATTTTCATCTTTCAAGAAATGCTGGTAAAGATAATCCCAGACTAGCCCATTTGTTCCACAACTATTAAATACAGGATATCTGTTGTGCAGTCCCCTCCGATCAAATTGCTGACGCAAGAATTGCTAGACGAAGTTGCGGCTTCCTCCCGCAGCAGTCCCCGCCAGCGACAAAACTATAATTTCCACGATTTGTCAGAAAAGGTGCAGCGGTTTGTCAACGTGCTGCAACCGGGCACTTACGTCCGCCCTCACAGACACCTGCGCCCGCTGGCGGTTAACGGTTTTGAGTTTTTTGTCGTTATTCAAGGAGAAGTCGGGATTGTTATTTTGAACGAAGACGGTCAAATCCTGCGCTCCTTGCGAGTCAGCGCTGCTGGGCCCACTCGCGCTGTGGAACTTCCAGAGGGCACTATTCACACGTTGGTAGCTTTGGCACCGGATACTGTGATTTTGGAGTTCAAGGAAGGGCCTTATGACGTGGGGGCGGATAAAGACTTTTTGGCTGGTTTTCCGGCTGAGGGAAGCGCCGCCGCGCGGGAATTAGTTTTGATTTGGGAAGCGGAATTTAACGGTTGACTGTTGACGGTTGACTGTTGACGGTTGACTGATGAATCTAATTGTCGTCATCCGATTGTATAAATCCGGGGCGGTGCGAATGATTTTTCTCAGAAGTTCATCAGTCACCCAAAAAACGACGGGAAAAGCAAACTTTTTGCTGAATTCGCTGCATACTAGGTTGGTAGAAGTCAGCAATCGGTCGATCGGCTCGACTGATTCCAAACCGAGGATCATTAAAGCTGGAGGCTGTTCGCCGTCTATTTCTGTTGCGATTGTCGTGTAGAGAGTTGTCGCCGATGCGGGCAAAAACAGTTGCCGAGGTTTCTGGGGACAAGTTGCTTCGAGTCGATCGACTATTTGCTGTCGCAAAGCCAGCGAGTTGCAGTTGACTAAAACGAAAGAAAAGTAACCTTGGGAAAGACGGAGCGCCCGCATTAAAGTTGAGAATGACCGCTCGTTATATTTAGCTGAGTCGTCTTTAGCTGTATTGTCTGAGCTTTCGTGGAAAAACATAAATTGCAGAGCTTTTATGTAGTAGTTATTAGATACTTTTTAGATTAAATGCTGTTTATAAAGAAAATCTGAAGATTGGAAAAAAATCTGAAAAACCTTTGGCTGAGCATAGCACAGTTTTAAATTAATATCAATAGTGCGATCGACTCATTCAGCTTCACCAGCTTTTGCGCCACCTGCGGCGGTAAAACCAAAGTATCAAATGTAGTTAAACATACCACACAATCACCGACTCTTCAGAACCAAGGGCAAAGTAAACCAAAAAATTGCCCCAGCACCGGGACTGCTAATTACCCCTATTTGCCCGCCGTGAGCGCCAATAATTTGCCGACAAAGATATAAGCCCAAACCCAAACCGACGGAATGTCGCGATCGATCGCCCCTAACGTAAAGGTCAAAAAGATGTTCGCACTGTTCCGGCAATATTCCCACCCCGTCATCTTCAACCGTACAGTAAATCATGCTTGGGGAATGGGGAATTGGGGATTGGGAATTGGGGATTGGGGATTGGGAATTGGGGATTGCTCCTGGGGAACTAGGAATTGGGGATTTATCGGTATCCTGTTTCAGTTTGCTTTGATTTATGAGGTTTTTTTCGACAGGGATTACTTTAGCAGAAATTTTTAAATTTAGTTCGGGTAGATTGTGTTTTAGAGCATTAGCAATTAAATTAGAAAACACACGCCACAACTGAGTTGTGTCAGCATTCACTGCGGGCAAATTCTCAGGAACCAAATTTGTAAAAGTAGCTTGAGCCTCATTCATTAAAGGTTCCAAATCAGTCGCTACCGCTTCAACTACCGCCCTCAAATTAACCCGATCGCAGTGCAGAACCAAACCGCGCACTTCCCCGGCGTGAACTTCCAACAGCGAATTTATCAACCGTAATTGCTGCTCGCTACCTTGAATCATCCGCTGCAAAACAGAGCGGGGAATTGCGATCGATTCCCCAGTTTTTGTCTGCCAATTTTTCAACACCATTAACATTCCCGCCACCGGGTTTCGCAAATCGTGAGAAAGAGCGTGAATAAACAGCCGCAGCGATTCTTGCGCTTGTTTGCGCTGCGTGATATCTTCAATTAAACCCTCATAATAAAGCACAGCGCCGCTGCTGTGCCGTACCGCCCGCGCTTTCTCGGAAATCCAGACAATACTGCCGTCCGAACGGTAAATTTGCGACTCAAAATCCGAGACTGTGCCGCTTTCCTCGATCGATCGCAAAAACTCATTTCTGCGAACCGGATCGACGTACAACTGCTGCTCAATATCAGTAAACTTGGCCGTCACTTCTTCCGGGGAATCGCAGCCATAAATTCTTGCTAAAGCAGGATTTGCAGTAATGTAGCGCCCGTCGGGAGTGCTTTGAAAAATTCCCTCGCCCGCATTCTCAAAAATGCTGCGGTACTTCGCCTCCGCCACCTCCAACTGCTGGTAAGCAGATGCCAACTCGCGCTTGGTATTAAACTCTGTTTGTTGCAGACATTCGTACCAATAAACCGACAAATCGCAAATCAAACAAAACCAAAATAAATACAAGTAAAACCCGCTCAGCCTAAAAGCAGTATACCTAGCAAAACTCAAATTTAAAACCAAATTTATGCCGACATGGCAGAACAAAACGCCGAGTTGAGAAATCAGGTGGAGCCGCCACCGGACGGGCATCAGCGTAGCTTGGGTGAGAAATGCTAAACTCCAGGTTAGAATAGGTAAGTCCCCGACTTTTGCGACGGCTAATCCAAGTTGTACAAGGACTGTCAATGACCAGGAAAAACCCAGAAATAGCAATCCGGGATAGCGCTGTCCGATCGCGGTTTTTTGCAGCACGAAACAAGTCAGCAAACCCAATTCTACAGCAGCGCTGGTGTACAAATAAATAATTTTAAATTCCCGGGGAGCGAATAATGCTTCGCCTAGGAGATAGACAATGATTGAAAATGCAAAAAAAATGGCAATTCCCACCGCAGGGCGCAGCCGATCTCGGAGGAAGCGATCGCGCCACACCTCGTAATCCGTTAACTCCTGAACTGATTTTTGATTGCCCAAATAGCTCATACTATTTTAGATTTTAGATTTTGGATTTTAGATTAAAGAATTGGGGAAGAGCGATCGTCCGAGTTGACAGCAGGTAGCGAAAACCAGAAAGTCGAGCCGCCTCCGGGAGTGCTTTCGACGCCGATCGAGCCACCGTGAGCTTTGATAATTTGCTTGGAGAGGTACAGTCCCAAACCCAGCCCTGTTAATTGTCGGCTATTGGGGTCTTGAACGTAAAGTTCAAACAGAGATTCTTGCTGTTTGGCGCTGATTCCCACTCCATTGTCTGTTACACTACAGCGAACCACTTTTACGGTAACTCTGGGCAATTTGCTGCCGGTACTGCCAATTTGACCCTGATAGCGGGGCAGTTTGTAACTGCCGTCGAGGTTGAATTTGACGCGGATTTCCTGATTTTTCTGGGTGCTGTCGAGCATCCTAGGACGATCGCCCTCCTGAGATGAGAGGTTAGCGGTGCAGCGGGCGATCGGAGTATTTTGGGATGTTAAAACCTGTGAATTTTCTTCGGAAATTAGCGCTGATTCAACTTCAATTACCTCGGCTTTCAAAGTTATATTAACTCCCGGATGATTGTGTTTGATGGCGTTAGTTAGCAGATTTTCCAGCACCCGCTGCAAGTGTTTGCTGTCGGCATTGACTCTGGGCAAATCTGCTGGTATTTCAAACGTCAAAGTTGCTTGATTTTTTGCCAACATCGGTTCTAAATCGGCAACAATTGCGGAATTTAAAGACGGCAAGTGCAGCGGTACTGTATTGAGGAAAATACCTTGAACTTCGCTAGCATGAGCGTCGAGCAAAGCATTAACCATAGTCAACTGGTGTTCGCTACCCTGAACAATCCGCTGCAAGATCGATCGAGAAACCGCAATATCCTGTAGACAGTCAGAGGGCGCTTTGTTGAGCAAATTTTTCAGCAGTATTAACATTCCCATAACTGGAGTGCGGAGATTGTGAGAAACTGCGTGTAAAAATAGGTCTTTGAGGCGATTGCTTTCTTGCAGTTCGTGCATTTTTTGCTGTAGTTGGCGGGTGCGTTCCTCCACTTGAGATTCTAAGTTAGTATTAAGGGCTTTTACCTGCTGCAAAAGTTGGGCTTGCTGAAGAGCGATCGCCACTTGGGTAGCGAGTTTTTCTAACAAATCAATTTCAAATTCTTGCCACTGGCGGGGCCCAGAACACTGATTGACAGCCAAGATGCCGAATAACTTTTCCCCGAGGACGATCGGCACATTTAACGTCGCCCGAATTTGATAGTCGCTGTAGAATTTGGCAATTGCTTCCCTGACTTGCACGCTAGCAGTATCGAAGACTGTTCGGGCGCGGTTGGTGGCATAAAACGTTCTCAAGAATTCGATCTGGCTCTCGTCAGCAAGTACCCACCCGAGGAGAGAACGGCATTGGGCATCGACAGACTCAGCCACCACCTTACCGTACACTCTTGCAGCAAGATGTTCCCCGCCAGCTTCCACAATGCCGATGAAAGCGCGGTCTGCCTTGAAAAATTGCCGGACTTCGGCAACAGTAGTGTTGAGAATTTCTTCGAGGTCGAGGGAGTGGCGAATTCGCAGGGCGATTTCTGAGAGTAAGCGATCGCGATCGGAAGATGCTCGCAAAGCCGCTTCGGCACGGTATCGTTCGGTCACATCTTGAACTGTGGCGGTAATGACGTTTGAGTTAATTGCCGACTGTTCGCAGACGGTGCGTACTTCCCCATCTGCCAGCACGATCCGGTAATTAATGCAATATGGTTTGCGCTCAAACATAGCTTGACACTGCGATCGCGCCACCAATTCCCGGTCTTCTGGATGTACAGCCTGCAAAAAAACTTCTGGTGTTGGTTTGACAGTTCCCGGAGTCAAGCCCAAGAGCCGATAAAGCTCGTCCGACCACCGCAATTCGATATTGGGTGTAAGATGTTCTGCGGATTCTTCGCAGTTATCAGTCGGCTCGATCGCAGTGCAATTTAAATCCCAATTTCCCAAAAGAGCGATGCGCTGAGCGTTGGCGAGACTAGCTTCGCGATCGCGCAACATGGCCGCCGTGCGGCGCACTTCCACCAGGGCTTGCTGACGTTCTGCTACGGCGGCGGCTAACATCAGGGCGACAAGGGCGATCGTACCGGTAAAAGCTTGTAAAAATAAAACTGCCTGTTCGAGATTATCGCTTTTTGCCAAAAACGGGCCTTCTCCCTGCACTGTTCCCAAAATCGCGATGCAAGAGACGATCGAATAAGCAAAAATCGCTCCCGACGGCTGAAACCGCAAAGCTGCCCAAACTATCAAAGGAAAAGGCAGATACTCCAGGGGATACAAAGCGCTCGCCGCCTGTGTTTTTGAGCAAAAAACCAGCCAGCTAAAGCTCAACAAAAGAGTCAGCCAGAGCGCTATTTCCGAATAATTAAAAATCAAGAATCGAAGATTAGAGCGGTTTGCAGTTGCCGGAGATGTAGTTGAATAATTGGGAATGGGGAATGGGGAATTGGGAATGGGGAATTGGTATTTTGCCCAGTTAAAAAGTGTTATAAACTTTGAAATAATCCGGTGTCTCATCTCAGATGTTACACCATTGTCAAAAACAGGCAAGATGCCTGTTTCACAAGAAAATTCATCTCTTGTGGAACAGGCATCTTGCCTGTTCCTAAACAAGTAATTAAAAATGATGGAATATCCCAGTTTTCTTTTAAATTTAAAACTTGCAATAGCGTGATTCAAAGTCAGTAACACTGGCGTCACAATCAAAATTCCCATCCCGTCTCCCAGCCACGTAGTCCACCAGTTGCGAGAGAAATTGCTCCACTGAGCCCAACCAAAAATGCACGTGCCCAAGTTGCCGAGGGTAGAACCGAGGAAAGTAGACCCGATGACAGCACCTACCACTAAACCCATCACATCTGGCAATCGATCGAGCTTCGTAGAAAATCCGCTTCGTCTCAGCGCCGATTCCCCCACTAAAGCTTGCACGGTGACGCTAAAGGCCGATGTCACTATGACGGCAGAGGGTATACCGGCAGTAGAGTTTAACAGCACCGAACCGAGAGCAATTCCCGGCCAAATCTGTCGTCCTTGTAGCAGCATTGCCGCCAAGGCAATACCAGCGGGCGGCCACACCGGGGAGGCTTCGGCTTTCACCAGTCCCAGTATCGACACTGCGAGTTTTCCGGCGATAAAGTAGGCCAGGGCGAGGATGCCGGTGTGCAGAAGCGATCGAGTGTGGCGGTTGAGCAGTTTCATATTTAGGTGCGATCGAATCCTCCATTGCTAATTTTAAATTTAGGCGGTTTTGGGGCGATCGAACTTCCTGCTGTCGAATCACCTGAGTGGGGGAGTTTGGGAGTGGGAGCGTTTTTTGGCGTTGCTGATTTGGAGTATGATTTGCCTCCGAAATTTAGTAGGGGCAATTCATGAATTGCCCCTACTCTAAATTTCAGGGATTGCTATAGCGAGTGAATCATACCTAAATTCAGCAACGCTCAGAATTGATATCATCCACCACAGGATCTTTTCTGATTCAGATCATCCCAAATAAAATGACGCCCGCGAGTTTCCTCTCAGTACAAAAGCACTTTACAGGAAACTCGCGGGCGTCAAAATCAAGCAAGCTTAAATCTTAGAAAAGACCCAGCGTGAAAGATTTGTCGATCGGGAAAATAGCACCAATACCCAACCACAGAGTTATCGCAGTTCCCAATAGGAAAACAGTGGTAGCAACAGGGCGGCGGAACGGATTTTGGAACTTGTTAACGTTCTCGATGAACGGAATCAAAATCAAGCCAATGGGAACACCAGCCATGCAAGCAATACCCAACAATTTGTTAGGCAAAACGCGCAGGAGTTGGAACACAGGCCACAAATACCATTCCGGCAGAATTTCTAGCGGAGTAGCAAAAGGATTGGCAGGTTCTCCAATCAAAGCTGGGTCTAGTACAGCCAAACCCACGCACAGAGAAATGGTTCCCATGATGACTATAGGGAAAACGTACAGCAAGTCGTTGGGCCAAGCTGGTTCGCCATAATAGTTGTGACCCATGCCCTGAGCTAGCTTAGCGCGTAGCACTGGATCGCTCAAATCTGGTTTTTTGAGAATAGACATAGTAACAGTGCTCTCTTTTTAGTTTTACTTTGGGTATCCCGCTATATTCGTTAGTCCGAATTAGCGGGGCGATCGCAGCAAGTATTGTTGGCTGTCAATAAGTATGATGAACGATGAATTCCGAATTTTCAACTCAAAATTCAGCGGGGGAGCGAAAAAATACCGCCCCCACAACTCAAAACTTACAGTGGGCCAGAAATGCCTTGCTTGCGAATCATCAAGAAGTGAGCCAGCATAAAGACTACAATCAGCCAAGGCAACACAAAAGTGTGCAAGCTGTAGTAGCGAGTCAATGTGCCTTGACCAACGCTCACGCCGCCACGTAGCAGTTCAACAAGTGTGGAACCAACAAACGGGATGGCTTCGGGTACGCCGGAAACGATTTTAACTGCCCAGTAACCGATTTGATCCCAAGGCAGCGAGTAGCCGGTCACACCGAAAGAAACAGTGATGACTGCCAAGATTACTCCTGTCACCCAGGTTAATTCGCGGGGCTTTTTGAAGCCGCCGGTCAGGTAAACCCGGAAGGTGTGCAGAATCATCATCAGTACCATCATGCTGGCAGACCAGCGGTGGATGGAGCGAATCAGCCAACCGAAGTTGACTTCATTCATCAGGTATTCCACTGAAGAAAAGGCTTCTGCTACCGTGGGACGGTAATAGAAAGTCATGGCGAAGCCGGTGGCAAACTGGATCAGAAAACAAACTAGAGTAATCCCGCCCAAGCAGTAGAAGATGTTGACGTGGGGAGGTACATACTTAGTAGTGATGTCGTCTGCGAGCGCCTGAATTTCTAGGCGTTCATCAAACCACTGGTAGGTTTTTGATTCGGTGATTTGTTTAGAAAACATGGAGCTAGAATTCCTAAAAGAATATTGCTGTGGTTAGGGTTTAGGGCCGTCACAAGGTTTTTTGTCGCCCCGCGCCAAGCAGTTCGCTTGGACTCGCAAATGCCTGATGCTATTTTTAAATTTGGAGCTGACGAAAGGAATTCTATGGAGGCGATCGCCCGAAAGCGTTGGGAAACTCAGCTAGAGCTGATCCTCGCTCGCTGGCGTTGCTCGATCGAATTCCAGACTATGATAAAAAATGTAACATAATTGCTGTGCAGATTTCACGGAGCGATGCTTTTGCCGAGTCTTAAATACCATTTTCTGCAACCTCAACATCCGCCCCAAGCTGGCATACAGCCAAAAACCGAGCTAAAAACCAAAGTCCGAGCTGACCAGCGGGTCGCTGCGTAAGATTTAATATTAATGATAAAACTTCACTGATTTGGCAAATAAGTGTTAAGTTTGAATAATTTTTTGTTCGTGGCGGACGTTTGACGAATGCTTTCGAGAGGGTTAACTGCGTAAAAGCTTAAAAGCTTACAAACTGAAAATACGGGAAATGCCATACTTGCCTAACTTTTACAGAAAAATCATGCACAGACGAGTTTTCCAGGCTGCATTTTTACTTTTGCTTCAAGTCGCCCTAGTTCTAGGCCCGTGGGCGCAGCCTGCGGCGGCGCTAACTCCAGAACAGCAGCTATTGAGCGAAGCTTGGCGAATTGTCAACCGCTCTTACGTGGACGACAGCTTCAACTCTAAAAACTGGTGGTCGATTCGCGAAAAAGCCGTCAGGGAACCGCTTAAAGACAGACAGCAAACCTACACGGCGATTCAGGGGATGCTGGCGAATCTCGACGACCCCTTCACTCGACTGCTGAAACCCGAACAGTACCGCAGCTTGCAGGTCAATACTTCCGGGGAATTGACTGGTGTGGGGCTACAAATTGCGATCGACCCCCAGACAAACACGCTGACAGTGGTGGCTCCTTTGGCCGACTCACCGGCGGATAAAGCTGGCATCCAACCGCTCGATCGCATCTTGAAAATTGACGGCATTCTCAGCTCAGAATTGAGCCTAGACGAAGCAGCCACTAGAATGCGCGGCCGCGTCGGCACTCCTGTTACCTTGACCTTGGGGCGCGAGGGCAGGGACGTTCCTGAAGAAATTGAACTCGTGCGCGATCGCATTGCTCTCAATCCGGTTTACGCCGAATTGCAGTCGGGGCCCAAAAAACCGTTGGGCTACATTCGCTTGAGTCAATTCAGCGCTAATGCTACTCAGGAAGTCGCCCACGCGATCGACCGCTTGCAAAAACAAGGAGCCACCGCCTACATTCTCGATCTGCGCAACAACCCGGGCGGACTGTTGCAAGCAGGGATTGAAATTGCCCGCTTGTGGCTCGATTCTGGGACGATCGTCTACACCGTCAACCGACAAGGCATTACCGGCAGTTTTGAAGCCTCTGGAGGAGCCTTGACCAACGATCCGCTGATCGTTTTGGTCAACAAGGGAACAGCCAGTGCTAGCGAAATTTTGGCTGGCGCGCTGCAAGATAACGGCAGAGCTCAACTGGTGGGCGAAAAGACTTTCGGCAAAGGGCTGATTCAGTCGCTGTTTGATTTGTCTGATGGTTCCGGGTTGGCCGTGACTGTTGCTAAGTACGAGACGCCGAACCACACGGATATTAACAAATTGGGGATTGCGCCCGATCGCGTAGTGCCGCTAGAGCCGATTACGCGCGATCAAATCGGCACTTCCGCAGACTTGCAATATCAAGCTGCACTGCAATTGCTAACAGAAAAAACGGTGATGGCAAAGTCAGCTTAAGTTTGCAGTATTGAGCTTGTCGCCTGCGTGAATACAGATGTCTCTCTGTGCGCGCCGACAGCACCCGTGCATTGTGCTGAGCGCGCACGCTACAAATTCCTAAAAATTAAGGCTGTGGGGTTGATTCCTCAGCTTCTGGTGATTCGGATTCCTGCAAAATCACGGGACGCTGTTGGGGATCAACTCGATTGCTTTGCTCTTGCATCACAGTTTTAGCAAGGCTGGGGTCAAAGTAGCGGTTAAAGTCCGATCGCGACTGATTTACTCGCCCTTGAGTAAGACTGACTTCAGCTCGGATTTCCTGCAATTTTTCTTGCACCGCCCGGTAGTGAGGCCAAAGCTGAATCAAAGCAGAAGTTGCACAGACTGAAAGTACCACGTTGACGGCTAACTTGACTCCTGTTTCGGCGGCGAGCGTCTGGTGAGGGTAGGAACGCTGGCGGCTGCTGCTGCGGCGAGGAGCAACCCGAGGGGAGTTTTTTACAGGACGGAGTGGGGTAATGGTAGGTTGAATCGCTTGCATAATTTTTTTCTAATACCTAAGACTGACGTTTTAGAGCTGAACGACTTCATCAGTTGACAGTTGACAGTTGACAGTTGACAGTTGACAGTTGACAGCTAC
>ENA-OFDP01000216-OFDP01000216.1-metagenomes-genome-assembly--contig:-NODE-216-length-27308-cov-6.581514_pt1 | contig 27308 bp, 31 predicted proteins | sample MGYA00153389_OFDP01 | MGnify analysis MGYA00153389
AGCCAGCATCCCCAGCCGATTTTTGGCATTGTGATCGGCTAAATTTACCGTTTCAGCTTCAAACCCAATTCCGGCTAACAGCACCATTGGCTGACCATTACAGGAGGCGGCATCAACAATTTTAGTCTGCCCTTGCAAGATGGTTTCACAAGCCCCCTCGATCGTCGTCGGGATACCCAGCGCGTTGGCAAAGGCATTAGCGGTGCCTCTAGCGATTACCCCTAGAGGAATGTTAGTGCCGATCAAGGCATTAGCGGCTGCCGACAGGGTGCCGTCTCCACCAGAGGCGATAACTGCATCGACCCCGTGCTCAACTGCCTGCCGCGCTAGCTCGTCTGCCCCAACTTCTGGAGTAGTTTGAACCACCTCTAGGTCAACGTCGGCTAGCAGCGATCGGATCTGCTCTAAGTCGAAATCGGGGTCGCTGTGACCTGCAACCGGGTTGAAAATCAGACGGGCTGAACGAAGCATAAAGTCTTGCTAACCTATAACAATCGCGATCTGTCTTCTTGATAACATTGCCCTTGAGTCAAAAGCTCTTACTCGTGGAAGATTTCGTCAGATCTCTACATCTACCTTAGTTCAATACTCCGGACAAAATTTGAGCAGGTTTTGAGCCTCAAACCCTGATTCAACCGTGGACAGGATCTTATTATCAAAGTCAGGGGTAGAGCTAACTTTGAAAAAATAGCGCGATCCTGGAACTGTAAGCCCTGAAAGCCTTGTGAAGCCGTTCAAAAAATTGTCCGGACTATTGAACTCTTTAAGTTTCTCTCATTCCACAGGTCTAGTCCACTACCCAGCGGGTGGTTGCTGAGCATGTGAATCATCGCCTCAAAATCTTCAAGATCCTATCTGAACGCTATCGCAATCGCAGACGGCGCTTTGGCTTACGCTGCGATCTGATTGCTGCACTCTACAATTACGAGTTAGCCTTGGCTAGCTGACTTTTGCAAGAATTCTATTGATATATTTCTATTTTAAGAATTTTCGATGGGTTGTTTTGAGCGCCAATCGTAATTTTGTTTAATTAGCCGTGCTGGAACGCCGCCAATCATCGCGTTGGATGCGGTTAGCTTGCCTGTAACCACGCTGCCCATGGCAACCAAAACGTTGTCGCCAAGTTCAGTGCCCGGAGCAAACCGAGCGGCACTACCGATATAACATTGCTCGCCAATTTGGATGTTGCGATCGCAAACCCCAGCACCGTGAGTCCAAAATTGCGAGGCTCGACCGGCAACCCAAGAGCCTTTTCCCAAAGATAACTTTCCAGCAATATCAAAAAAATGAGCATCGGCAATCAAGCTGTTCTCTGCCAAAATCAAGCAGCGATCGTAGTGATTGTCTTTAAATTCTTCACGAATCGTCCATTCATTACACACAAAAAGATTGTGCTTTCCAATACTTGCACCATCTTTAATCACTAAAAACATTGGACCTGTAAACACATTCGATCGCCCAATCGTTGCGCCTTCAATCGTGGCTTCTGCAACAACCAAAATAGTGCCAATTCCAATCTTGCTGTTTTTGATTGAGTACCCAAACAGCAGCTTGTACATCAGACACCGAAGCCCGTTCAAAGGCAGATAGCTAATGATAAAAGCCAGACCATAATTAATAATGCGATTCATAAATTAACTCGTCCAAACTTCACTTGATTCAGGATGCCCTGACGGTGAAGTGCATTCGACACAGAGCTATTATTCATCATTATTTCTACTCAAACTATTCTTGCTTAGCTCGCATTTGACGAAATCGTAGAACTAGCCCTAATGTGACTTGTTTGGCAATCCAATATAGGACTGTCAGCCCAATAAACGAAATTACGATCACGATCGCAGGGCGTTTGCTAGTCAGATCATCCAGCGTTATCAGCAGCACATTTGCCGGGTCGCTGACCAAATCCCAGCTATTAAAGCGGCGAAACCTACCCATATAAACGCCTAGGGCACAGAGGGCATGGGTGGCAATTTCAGAGCCAATAATATATTTTTCTAACCCAATTCGTTTGAGGTAGTGCCCTTGGTTGAGGAGTGAAATCACATACATCTCAAAGCCGCTTAAGATAGCGAAGAGATGCAGTGGAATAAAAATAAGCGTGAGGACTAGGGCGGAATAGCCCGATCGCGTTGCTCGAATCAGGTGAATGATATCGGTGAGCAGGTAAGGCGCATTGGGCAAAAAAGCGAAAAAAACCGCGAAGGCAACCCACCAAAGCAGGGTGCGAGACGTGGAGCGGCGGCGATAAAGCCAAAAGCTCAAGGCGAAGGGAATCAATGCTAAAAACAGATTCCAAATAATCCAGCCGCTGTGCCAGTTAAACACCTCTAGCGAGTTTGCAAGAATTTCTCTCATAAAATCTCCATCCTGTCTATCTTCCCTGTCTTAGCACAGGTCGTTTAATCCCAATGGGAAGTCATCCATATGACATCTGAAGGACATCAACAAATTACTAAAAACTGTAGACACCATCATCTCTCGTATAACAATAGTTCGGACATTTTTTCCAGAGAGAAATAGAGACTCTAGACAAAAATCGACCTCTCTTTGTACGGTGCAGATATTAAGCCGCACACCACAGAGGTCGCAATTATGGATATTCTACAAGCTCTATTTGCCAAAATGGGGCATTTAGCAAACCGCAACAGAAGTTTTTGCTGAGGCTGTTTCCAACGATTTTGCTGCTATGCGGGAAGGTGAACTTTACCAATCTGGGTCGCTACGGTGCCATATCCGAGAAGACCTATCGGCGACACCATCAGCCATCGTTTGCCTTTGTTGAGTTGAATCAACACACGATTATTCAGGCAATTCCAGCAGCAGCAGAGACAATTGCAGCGATAGACTGCTCGTTCCTGCCCAAGAGTGGCAAAGCAACCCATAGGTTGCTTTGGTTCTATAACGGCAGTGCTAGCCGTAGCGAGAAGGGATTAGAGATTTCGGTGATTGCCGTGATTGATGTGGCTGCCCATCGGGGATATACCCTATCCGTGCAACAGACACCACCGCCTCTAGGTGCTGCCAACAAGTTGTCCAGAGGGAAAGGAAAAGGGAAAACCAAAGGTAGACAAACCCTTTCACGTCAAACGATTGCACAGCTCAGTGAGGTGCTCAAGCAGTTGCCAGAGAAGCCCAAAGCGACTCAAGCGTCAGAACTGAGTTCCCAACCAGAAATCATCACCCGTGTTGACCACTATCTGGCGCATCTCAAAGCGATCCATCCCTATTTTCCAGTTGGGCTGAACTATCTGGTGAGCGATGGGTTTTATAGCAAGCAAAAATTTGTGGATGGGGTCGTCGCCCAAGGCTTACACCTGATTAACGTGAGTTCGGGATAAGGATTGAGACAAGAAAGGGGCAAACCCGATAGGCTGAAAATGCTAAAATCTCACCCCAGTTTGCCCTCATGATTAGTTTAGAAGACCTGTTCTGCTCCGTCGATGATTTCTGCCAAAGCTTTGAAGGTCAATGGAAACAGCAGCTATTAGGAAGCGGACTCCAACGTCGCAACCGACCTCGCGGCTTGAGCTTGAGTGAAATCATGACAATTTCAATTGCCTTCCATCAGTCGTGTTACCGCAATTTCAAAACCTATTACCAAGAGAAGGTACAGGCTGAGTGGGCAGATGCGTTTCCAGGACTGGTCAGCTATCAACGCTTCATCGAATGGGTTCCAGGCACGTTAGTGCCGATGTGCGCTTATCTGCGCTCGTGTTTTGGCAAGTGTAGCGGCATTAGTTTTATGGACTCGACCTGCATCAAAGTCTGTCACAACCGCCGCATTGGGCAACACAAAGTGTTTGAAGACCTAGCCGCACGGGGCAAAACGTCGGTCGATTGGTTCTTTGGCTTCAAGCTGCATTTGGTGGTTAACGACCGAGGCGAACTGCTCAACATCATCCTGACTCCGGGCAACACCGATGACCGCACGCCTGTCCCAAACCTGTTGCAGCAGTTGTTCGGCAAAGTGTTCGCGGACAAAGGCTATGTCTCGCAAAGATTGGCAAAACAACTGCTCCAGACCGCAGGCATTCAACTCATTACCAAACTCAAGCGCAACATGAAACAGCGATTGATGCCCCTCAATGACCGTCTGATCCTCCGCAAGCGCGCTATTATCGAAACCATCATCGACCAGTTGAAGAACATCTCGCAAATCGAGCATTCACGCCATCGTTCTCCGGTGAATTGCTTTGTCAATATTCTCGGCGGATTGATTGCCTACTGCCATCAGCCCAAGAAGCCGTCTATTGCGATTGACCACAATTTGCTGCTTCCGGCTTAACCCGAACTGACGTTGATTAGCAAACTGCGAGTCGATGCAAACTTGCGCTACCTTTACACAGGTTCCCAAAAGCCGAAAGGACGGCATCGCAAATACGACGGCAAGGTAGACCAAAGTGACCTTTCACGCTTCACTTTGGTACTCTAGTTTGGACTAATCAGCTTCCAGTGTCGCCCAACGAGATGACATGAAAAATTAGTTCAACCGCTCATAGCCGTCGAACTCACTGCATTCACTGCCAACATCCTCAAACCTAAGCTATTGCTGGCTCAGAATCAGTACGGGAAGACTCGGATTTTTTCTGTTTAGAGGCTCGTTTTTTGACCGTCGGATAGCGGGGAGGCGGAGATGGACGTTCTCCCGGTGCCCGTCCGGGCGATTTACCGCGCACTTTGGGTGGAGGGGCAGGGGTGCCAATGGCGGCAAGAATGCTGGCAAACGATTGTGCCACGCGACCTGGGGAGAGGGAATCTTGGGGAGATTGCCAGGGTAAGGGACGGTCCACACACTCCGCTCGTGCCAACCACAGTGGCCAACTGAGCAACGGCATCAGTTGACTCCAGCGCTCGGTTGCACGCACTGAAGTGAACTGGGGATGTGTCCAATATAACCGCTGCTTGGCAAAGCGATACCAGTGTTCCACCGCAAAGCGGCGCAAGTAGCTAAGCCACAGGGTGTCTAACGGTGGCATCGTCTGCCCTAACCATGCCAACCACAGGGGAGCAACCCGACGTTTACCATTCTGGGTTTCGAGTACCTCCACCCGGATGATCTCCATCGGACGCTGGGCGGACTTGCGAAAATGATAGGGACTCCAGCGCGTCACCCGCACTCGTCCTAGTTTGGCATCTTCGACCTCAACGGTCTCGATAGGGAGACTCCAGGTTTGCGGGTCATTCAGCTTCATCTTGTGCCCATGCTTGGCAGGTGCCCCACGTCCCCCATACGCCGGAGGTGCGCCATACACACAGCGATTAGACGCCAATCGCAGCAGCAGGTCTGCCTCAACCAGTGCCGTCTGATTGACAAAACTGGCATTACCATAGCCTCGGTCATACACTGCTAACGGTCGCACTGACAGTTGGCGCGTCACTTGTTTGAGTTGGAATGCCGCACGACTCGCAGGTGTCTCAAAGCTTGTCAACCGCTCATGGCATAACGGTAGTGCCCAACTGCCCTGTGCTTCAGGTATCCAGGCTAAGGTGCTGTAGCTCTGTCCCACGGTAATCCCACTGCCCCCTCCCCCGCTCAAGGTGCGATCTTTTAGGGTCTTGGTTCCACCGACTTAGATCGCCGACCAAAATCGGTTGCTGTGGACTGGCAATCTCCTTGACCAATAGCTTCAGCACCTGCGCTCGCGGCAGTTGACTATCCCGCAATGCCCCATAGGTGCTCGACCACTCACGACGAAATACCGGACTTTGAGACAAACTAACAAATGACACGATGCACCCACTCACTAGCACCGCATCCATCAGATCACACAGGGCATCCCTAGCGTTTCCTAGAATGCTGTACAACCTTTGGCGAAAGTCCTGAAGTTGGTTGAAAATCATAAGGTCAATAGATTTTGTACTTTATTGACCTTACGGCAGTCGATGGCTCTCATTGACTGCCTTTCTCTTCAAAATTAGTCCAAACTCAAGTTAGCAGATACAGCAAAGCAAGTTAGGCAAAACAATGATGCGCCTGTCCCTGCCAGCGATCGCGTTTATCCGCAACACCTCATTCAAACCGCGATCGACCTTCTGCAATCCGTCGATATAGATTGGCAAGACGTAAAAAGTATTGAGGAGTTAAGACAGGCACTAAAGCTTTAGCTGATTCAGAGTAAACCGGGATGATGTGCAGCCCATTCTGCGGCTGTGCGAATCAAAATTGGGTCATCTGAGTCACGATACCCTCGCATTTTGATGATGTGCTGCTCCCGTTTCTGGGCTAACTCCATCGCCCGGTAAGTATCACTGCTTATTGGAGTAGAAGGACGAGGTTTGAAACCCTTGAAAAGCGCTTCTAGAGGGGTATCACTGGTATTACTGCCCAATAAGTTTGTACACTCTGGCGCGTCCTTTTCGCGCTCAGATGGACAAATTGGGGGGTCTGGGGGGTCATCCTCCAGTAAGAACTCTGGATGCCAAAGGTTTTTATATTTATAGAGGGTTGCGCCGCCAATCCCGTGTTGGCGTAGGGCATCGTATCGAGCGGTGGCTTTAGCAGGAAGTGACCCAGCCTCTAGCATTTGTGCGATCGCGGTTTTAATCCGCCGTTGGGCACCTTCTTGCTGTTCAGCTTGCCAACGGTGCAGCGTTCGTTCTGGGGCGTTGCTGCCAGTGCGGAATCTGGCTTTCTTGCGGCTGTATGGGTAGTAGCGTCGTTCTGCTGCTCGTGCCCAATCTGTCGCGCGATCGCGGATTTCATGTTGATGGCAGCAGAACTCTCGATAGCCAGGGAGAACTTTGGCAACTTTGACGATTTCATCGATGAGCGCATCTCCCTCTAATGGCGCACCCCCGTTGAGCGTGTGGTGAAAGACGCGAATGCGATAGGCAATGCGACCTAAGATGCGGTTAGTTTGCCCCCGACCTGTCCAGCCGGGTTCGATCTCAGCATTGAGGTCATTCAGCAGTTTACTGGCTGACCCTCGGAGTTTCGGGTGATGTTTCCGCCGAGCGTTAAGGATCTTTTTGATGTCCCGTTGGCTGACCCAGTTGCGGCGCTGGCAGAAGTGCCATCGGCTTACAAATTCCGCTTGGGTCGTGTAAATCGGTTCCCATTCTCGATCCAGCAAATAAGAACCCAGTTGCAGCGGCAGCCGATGGGCAGCATGAAGCATTGGCTTGCCGTCTCCAAACCCGCGATCGCTAGGGAATAGCTCCAGTTGCCCAGGGGCGATCACAAAGCCTGCGCTTTCTAGGAGTGTCTGCACCGCCTGAGCGAGTTCGTGACACTTCTTGGGTTTATCCAGCGGGAAGTAAAGGTGAATGCCGCCACTGTGAGAACTGGTAATAGGAATATAGTCTGTGATGCCTAACGGTTCGAGGGCGGCGACCAAGTGCGGGATGGCGAATGGGTCACGCTGGGGATGGTACTGGCTACCCCGGTCAATATCGATCAGCTGATACCCAGTGTTTGATCCAACGCGCACCCCATAAAGGCAACTGCCCTGAATAATCAGCCGATCTGAGAGCGGATGCTTACTCTCAGTTTTCCACTCTGGTTTTTGTCCTGGGACGGGGTGATTTGCCGAAATGTAATCGTAGCGATGGGGGAAGAGGGCAAGAAATTTGTCGTCGAATTCTTGAATGAAGCGGGAATTAACTGTCCCTAATTGAGAAGTGTTTGTATTTGCGACCGTTAGGCAACAGGTGCAGTGGGAATTTTCTGCGTTTAATTTGGGATTGCTTAAGTCTATTTGGGTGGATTGCACTACTTGGACTCCTTTTTTGTGGGTAGGAGCCGAGATAGTTTGGGCTGTCTAATTCTTTTCTGGTGAGAGCTTCAGGTGTTTGACAACTAATTTGCTAATTAGTTGATGATCTTAAAAAATACATCTAGAATCATATTGAACCAACCGTGTCAGGTGACACGCTTGCTTAATGACCCAGACTGGTCAAATAACACCTTATGCTCTCTGGAGAGCGTAAGCCTCTTCAGGAAAAGAGATTTAGAATTCTGGCTTAATGCTAGAATCCTGTCAGACAGCCAAGAACTGTAAACCGTAAACCCCCCTTGTTCCATCTCTCTCGCCGGAAAACAAAAGTGATGTCTTTTAGGGAATTTCGGAATCTCGATCTCGGCTGACAGGTTTTGAAAAACGCTCTAGCAAATGCTGGAGCGTTTTTTATTGGCTGGATGGATCATAGATCGGTTGCCTCGTTCGTAACCAACTTTTAATTTTTATTCTTGCCCCCCCGCTTCCAAGGTTTTCTCTGCTGTGAGTTGGAGCAATTTAAAAGCAGGGGATTCAATCCGCTCATTGCCACGAAACATTTTGATTTGATATTTCCCATTGGTCAGTAGGTGCAATAAAATCACCTCCCTGATGGGGTCAACTAGCCAATACTCAGGGATGCCTCTAGCAGCATACTCTTGAGGCTTTTGAATGTAATCGCAATCGTGATTCTCGCTGCCGGGTTCGCCGGGTGAAACCACTTCAACAACCAAGGATGGTACAGGCATCCCAAGCTTGACAATCGCTTGGGATGCCCCATCAATAGCGCTGAGTGATTCTTCTGAGTGAACCATAAAGTCTGGTTCCCGTGCTGTCACGCTGTCACTTTTAACAGCGATTTGGTTTTTGATGCTCAATCTCTTGATGGGAATACCCAGTTGCAAAAAAACGCTGACTAAAAACATTGCAATCTGCGTGTTGAGGGTGCTTTCAGTTGGCACCTTTACCAGGACTCCATCAACCAACTCATAGCGATCGTCGGTTCCATCATCAAAAAGCAAATATTCCTCAAGACTCTTAAATCGTGGTTTTGCCTGTACCATCGCGATCTCTTCTATCCTCTAACTGCCAGCGCCGTCGCCAGCTTGATTAACTCAGCAACATTTTCAGATTGCGACCGGGCGATCGCGTGTTGCTCTCTGGTATCGGTTGCCAGCGAGTCTACAGTTCGCTCTAAGCGAGTGATGTTGTCTCCTAAAACAGAGACTTGCGCCGCTAAATCGTCAATTTTGCCCCCTAGCTTGTCTACCGTCGCCTCAATGCGATCGCCCATTTGATCAATGCGATCGCTCAACTGCTGATTAGATTGCTGCATTGATTCTCGCAGGTCACTAATTTGGCGACCCTGCATAGAGGTGATATCAGCAAGCGCTTCAATAGCCCGGTTCAGTTCGTTTGCCATCGTGATCGCTTCTCCTATGCTGCCTGAGTCCACACGCTTTAACGCTGCTTCATTCGCTGCTTAAGCATCCTAACCGCCTCCACTTTGGAGGTTTCAGCCTTCAAAACGCATTGAGTGAGCAAGCCTAAATCAAGGTCTTTGATGTAGGGTAGTTCACTTTGATAGACACGCTCGTATCCGTTTGCTCGTAGGTAATATAGGCTAAATAAGCCGTCTTCCCAAAACCACACTTCAGGGACTTGTAAGGCTTGGTAGCGACTTAGCTTTTTGGTGCTGCCAGTGGTGAAAATTATTTCTATCGACAAGTCTGGAATGGGTTTCAAATCTCCAATGTAGTAGGATTCATCAGCCTGTGCGGACGCTTCCCCTGTGTTCTCCTGAGTCATTGAGCCAGTGGGAGTGAATTCAACCTCTAACTCAAGGAAAAAGGTTTGGATCAGCATCCCAATGACGCGCCCAAATATTTCATGCTCTGGGCTGACAGCCAAAATTTCAAGCTCTCCTTTGTAATAAAACAGTTTCACATCGGGAGACTCGCTAAAACCTCTCTCAATCAGCTTGAACTGTTCCCAGGAGATGCCCTTGTGAGTTGACCGCTGATCGGTTGGTTTGTCCAGTAAGTATGTCATCGCGATCGCTCTCCTTACTTGCCCTTGCTAGTGACTGGATTTTCCTGTTGATGTGCCCACTCCAACCCATCTTTTTTTGCTTCTTTTACTGCTTGCTCCAAAAGGAAAGCACAGAGATTTGAAATGGGTCTGCCGTCAAACTCAGCCCACTTTTCTAAATCTTCTGCCAGACGATCCGGCATGGTTACTTGAACACGTTTAGTCATACCTGTCATGATACGCGCTCCAATCAAAATTACTTCACACAACATCGATAATACTCTTATTTGAGTAATAAATACATCAATGCGTGTTAATATCCCATTCAAGCAACGAAATTCATTGGACACCGTAAACAATCACCTAATCCTTTGAAGTCTGTTGCACTGCTGCTGATTCCCACTTATTCCAACGATGTGCAATGAACACGATTCAAATCGTTCAGGGATATAGCTTTGAGGACTTACAAGCCGAGCTAAATCGAGTGAGAACAGGTGGAATGCCTAGAACCACTCTTTACGGCTGGATACGCCGCCTAAAGCTGATTCCCGGCATTGATGGGTTGTACACACAGGAAGATTTGGAAACCTTAAAAGCTCTAAACCGCTTTCTACAGAAATGCCCCTCGATCGCCAAATTCGAGAAGGTCTACTTCTCTTAAAAAAACTCTGAAACCTAAACACAAAGGACTTCAAGCTCTGCCAAGACTCAATGAAGCCGAATCAAAATCTATCGAATTGCCCAATATGAACGTCAAACCCAAGCAATCCAAAAGCGATCGCCATGCTGCAACAGCCAGCGCCGCCCATCAAGCCACCGTGCAGGATAAAGCAACCTTAGCCGTTCGCACCCAACAGCAGCTAGCAGGGATTCAAACATCACTCGATAAGATTGCCAGCGATCGCACCAATGCCATAGAGCAAGTTTCCGACACGCGTGCTTACCTGTATAGCTATGCCACATTGCAGAGCGACGTAATGACCCGCACCGCCGAAAAATTGGGGCTGAGAGCTGCCGAACCTGAACCCGAAACTATCACCCTAGATTCCCTAGGCGATTGCTTTTCACGGTTTGCCGATGCCGTAGAGTATCCCGCGATCGCTGCCTCATCTGCCCTCGGTTGCCTGCCCATGTAGTTTCGGACAAAACCCATGAAGCGCCCCAAAATCAAACCGCCTAAGCCAGCGCCGCCAACCTGTGAGGGACAGTTACCACTATTCGACCGAATGACTATTGTGAAGTTAGCTAAAAACTAAAAACTAATAGCTAAAAAGCTGAAAGCATTAAAAGCTAATTTTAGCTTTTTAACAAAAGATGTTTTTATTTAATTGAGTTTCTGGTAAAGTCTAATTGCATTAAACAGACAGCTATGTTAACGATCGCGATCGCGTCTCTTAGCGGTGGACAAGGTAAAACAACTGCATCCCTGATGCTCGGTCGGCTGCTTTCGCGGCAGGGCTACCCCACGCTGTTGATCGACGCTGACCCGCAGCATAACTTGACGACCTACCTGGACGTAGAACTTCAGACGAACCAACCCACGCTGTTAGAATTCCTCAAAAAATCTGTTTCTGCTGAAAATAGTATTTACCCCAGCGAGGGAAACGATAATCTTTTTCTGATTCCCGCTGATGACCAACTCGATACCGTGCAAGACTATCTCTCGAATAGCGGGGTGGGTGCCACGCTGCTAAAACGTCGGCTTGAACCGATTGCCGATGCCTTCAAGGTTTGTATTATTGACGCGCCACCCCAGCGATCGCAAATTTGCCTGACGGTTCTGGGTGCAGCGGATAGCTTGATCATTCCTGCTGAAGCGTCGGTGAAAGGGTATGGCTCTTTAGTCAGAACGTTAGATTTGCTGCGAACGCTTCAGGATATGGGCGCAACCGATGCCCAAGTCATGGGAGTGCTGCCTTTTCGCGATCGCTGGATCGGCAACACTCAAACCCATGAGAGCCGAGCCGCCGTCGATGGGATGCGCGATGAGGTCGGTGAGGCGTTAATTTTGCCTTCAATTCGAGAATCGGAGCGATACAAACAAGCGATCAATCGGCGTTCTACTTTAAGCGACATGGGTTACCCCGAATTGGAATATCCCTTTGAGGTGCTAATCGATAAAATTAGTAAGCTGGCAAAGAAGAAAAAAACAAAAAGCTAATTTTGTCCTTTTAGCTTTTTAACTAAGGCTAAGTCGAAAAAGTGTTTTCGACCAACAATTTAGCCAATATAGTAGGGTGACAACCCATAAAAACTAAGAATATAAAAAGCTAATTTCAGCTTTTCTTCTTTCTCGCTTTTAACAAATCAATCATTTTAGATAGAGCGAATTCTCCTAATGGTTTATAACCGCCATGTCTGATAGTGTTTTAGATCGAATCCGCCAAAACCGCCATCGTCCGTCTGTGCCCGTCAGAGATGACACGCTAATCACCCGAGTGCGACAATCCGAATCATCCCCGATATACAAAATTACCGAGCCAAAAGATCCATCAGACTCAAAGCTGGCTACTGGCGACAGCAATAGTGACACTTTAGAAGCGTTGAAAGCAGAACTGATGAAGGTTCCCCCAACCAATCGCCATTCCGCGATCGTGCTAGAGCAGGAACTTGACCAAGCCTTAACGCGCTACTGCAAAGAAAATCGGGTGACGATCGAAGTGTTTCTTGAGGCTGCCTGGGTGTATGCCTCTGACAACCCAACGGCAATGGCAGAGATTCTGGCAGAAGCCAAACATCGCTATGCCGATCGCAAACGAGCCGGTAAACTTCGCCGGATGCTGACGATGCTAGAAGGGAAATCTTGATGGGTTCAAAAGGTAAGTGCCGCGATCGCCCGCTCTTTTTCCGCTTCACTGACCTCTAAATATTTTTGCAATGATGCTAGGGAACTGTGCCCACTGATTTCCTGAATCACCCGCAGCGGAATTCCGGCGGCACTCATTCGCGTTAGCGCTGTCCGCCGGAAGCTTTGGGTGGATGCGCCCACAATCTCCACCCGCTCAAACGCCTGCTGTAAAAGCTTGTGGGCTGAGGTGGGTCGGAGATAGCCACGATTCCATCGACCCGGAAACAAATAGTCCCTTTCCACCTGCGGACGATACACTTCTAACCACTGTCGCAGTCGAGGATGGGTTTGAATCGATCGCGTTCCCTGTTGCCCTTTTGTATCTTTCTTGCGGATCAAGATTTCAGCGCGCACCGCCTCTGATTGGTAGACATCCTTGAATAGCCGAGTGCAGGCTTCATTAATCCGGCAGCCTGTATAGAGACACATGCCAAATAATGCCCGATCGCGATCGCCCTGCAACCCGGCTTCAAACAGCCGAGCAATCTCGTCGGGGGTGAGAACCTTTGCTTGTCCATGACCATCTACCTTCATCCGCCTGCTCTTTGCGCTGTTGAAACTGGCACTGCTTCAGCCTAGGATAAGTGATAAAAATTTCTTATCCTATAAAGTCTTAGGATGATTTTACAGCGGCTTGCGAAGCCAATAGGAATTTCAACGAGTAAAGTGTAAAATCAGACGACAGTTGCAGCGCTTAGGGTCACATTGCACGATAGATGAGCGATCGCTGTTCGGCAGCCATCTTTGAAGTGTTGGAATTTTTTTGGTACTCAACCAATGCCAGCAAGATTACAAATTAAAGCCGAAGATTGCTCCCCTCTAGGACAGTCCATTCTGCAATACCTGGAAAAGCAGAATATTAGTATGAATCATCTCGCGGAGTTGTCGGGGGTGCCGCAACCCCGGTTGAGAGGCGCTTGCTTTAAAGGAACTTGCCCCACTCCCGAAACCTTGAGAAAGCTTGCTAGAGTCATGGGGAAGCATCACTTGGAGCTTTACACCCTAGCCTACGAAGGCAGAATCGGGCAGCTTCCAGAAGATGCCGATGATGTTTCGCTAGATATTTTGATGCGAGAGTTGTTTGAGACTGCCAGAGAACTAGAATTAGCGGTTCCAAAAGTTCGCCCTTCTAAAGCAAAAATTCGTAAAGCTCTGCTAACGCTAGGGTTTAGCTCGGAAAATAATACTATGCCTGAAGTAGGCTAATTCAAAAAAACGCGGGATTGCCTGAATAAACAACAGACAGCCCCCGCGTTCTTAAATGACTCAAAATGACTTATCTTTTGCGATAGGGAACCGATTGTTCAATATCGATGTTAAGCGCTGAGATTCGTTGAGGCGGGTTACCCTTGGGATTGATATTCCGCGCCATAGCTAGGAATTGAGATGGGCTACCTGCAACCGCTTTTTGCTCTTGAGGAACATAGCTGCGAACAGTGGTTTGCCAAATAAATTGTGGGAAGCCCAACTTACGGCGATGGTATGCGTCGTAGCGAGGAGAAGCGATGTTGAACGGACGTTCGCCCTCTGCCCGACCTGGCAAAATGCGGCGACGTTGATAAGGAAGGATATCGTATCCAAACGCTTCCAAGTATTCATCACTATTGAGTAGCGCGTCTATAAAGCCGACGATGCCTTTAGTAGCCACGACGATCGACCAAGCGATCTTTTCGCGCTCACTGTAAACATCACGACCCAAGACTCGCTGCACAGTCTGCTCTACAAAGCGGTAGTTGCTGTTGAGATCATAGAAACTGCGCTTGTAAGTGTCGGATAGCACCAAACCCCGCACAAAATCTCGAACTGTAATTTGACCGTTGCGAAGCTGGGATTCTAGAGTTTTCTCGCGATCGGACGCAAAAGCGTGGAAGAAAAGCTGACGATAGGCTGCTTCAATCAGAGCATCCATATCTGTGGAAGACAGGAGATTGTCTGTGGAGTAGATCCTGGGTTGCTCATCTCCAGGGACTTCATAGCCCGCGACCCGTTGATTTTGACTATTTGGGGAATATTCTAAAAGAGGAAGTGCCACGCCTACAAAATCTCCCTTTTCTGATAATGTCTTACAAAGTTAGTCTTGATCATATAGGGATGGGTGCGGCATTATTCGATTTAGTCTGATGAAAATTACATAACTTAATTTAGCGATCGCGAATCTTATCCTTTGCCGCGCCAAAACGCCAGTGGATTTTGGGTTGCCACACAATCAGGATAAGACCGCAACCAGTCTTTGGCATCAGGCTGATCGGGCGGTGGCGGAATCGCTAATCCTAGGCAAAGATGGGCAAGCGATTTCTCAAACTGGGTGTGATGCCCCGGAGAACCCACATGAGCATGGGCATATTCATGAGCGACTAACCGCAGCCAATCTGCTGGCACCACTCGCCCCACATCAATCAAAATAGCGGCTGGATCAGTTTGCAGATTACACAGACCATCCATGCCAAAAGACTGACTGAGCGGAGCCGCAAAAATTTGGACAGGGCGCTGCTCCCAGGGGTGAAAGCAATCATGGCACCTTTGGAGATAAGCGTTGATTTGGGCGTTCACCCCATCAATGTGATCACCGATCCAGGTACAAATCGACATTCGGGCATCCAGGTCATCAACCACACCCACCATTTCTGGCGCTAAAGCTAAACTGCGAACTCCATAGAGATAATCCAGCCCACGGGTAAATGGGTCGAGGCTGGTCGTGATAATGAATCGATTAACCAAAATCTAGCAGCCCAGCAAAGAAAAATATTCTGTCGCTGCAACAGCGGATTGAGTTGGATTAGAGGATTTTGAGGAGTTATCTGACCCGGCGGCATCTGCATTCGCATCATCAACCCGAAGTTCGGTACAAAAAGTAGCCGTGCTGAATCCACCAAATCGTTTGACGGTACTGGTTCTCATCCGGATGCTGGGGCTGGCAAACCAAAAACGCTCGATCGAACTCATGGTTTCATACTCGGTCGTTAGCACCAACGCATCTTCATCATCCATGTGATATTGCCCTGCGACGGGCACAATTTCGGCATAGCCCCGCTCTCGCAGCAGAATGCCTTGGCGGGGTTGATCGGCATCAGGAATCAGGGCAAACACAGTAGACCCTTCATGATTTTCATCGTCATTCCGATCCCAGCCCATTGCCCCATGCCAGGAGACAAACGCCCCACCGATCGCGAGAGTCGGGTCAACCTCATGCAGTTGGCAAATCTCAATCACTCGTGGATGATCCGCCGCAAATGCCTCAACCTGAATCGCCGATCCGCCTGCTTCAGCCCGTTTGAATGCAAGGTGATGGGTGGTTCGCTGCGATCGCCATGTTCCGGTACTTAGTTGAAAAAACTCCATTACATCCATTGCGGTCTAAATTCCAAACAACAATATCTCTACTATTACGCTTGTGTAGCATTCCTCTTAGGAGAGAGGATCACCAAATTGGCAGCGCCGTCTTTACATCATAAAACTACACTATAGGTAACGGCAGCAAGACTTGCGATCGCTGCGTTTAGCTAGGGGCGATCGCTTTTGCCTATTTCTCTAGCATCATGGCTGTCATCCGTGTAGAGTTTGGGATAATGACAACTGGGATATCTTCTATCCATCCAATCGTCAACACCAACCATGCCCGATTCTCAAGCGATCAGTGCCGCCGTTGCCAAGCTCTACAATACCTATCCCTTTCCGCCCGAACCGTTGTTGGATGAACCGCCGCCGGGATATAACTGGCGCTGGAACTGGTTGACCGCCTATAACTTTTGCACCGGGCAAAAGCCTGATCGGCGAGATGTGCGGATTCTTGATGCCGGATGTGGCACGGGTGTGGGAACAGAATACCTGGTTCATCTGAACCCGGATGCCGCGATCGTGGGCATTGATCTCAGTGCTGGGGCGCTGGCGGTGGCAAAAGAACGCTGTCAAAAGTCCGGGGCAACAGGGGTCGAGTTTCATCACCTGAGTTTGTTTGATGTCGAGCAACTGCCGGGTCAGTTTGATTTAATTAACTGTGTCGGGGTGTTGCACCATACGCCCGACCCGATTCGCGGCATTCAGGCGTTAGCGACCAAGCTGGCACCCGGTGGCATACTCCATATTTTTGTTTATGGCGAGTTGGGACGGTGGGAAATTATGCTGATGCAGGAAGCGATCGCGCTGCTGCAAGGCGATCGCCGGGGCGACTACACCGATGGAGTACAGGTCGGACGACAGTTGTTTGCGGCATTACCTGAAGATAATCGGCTGCGAAAACGGGAAACGGAGCGCTGGTCTTGGGAAAATCAACGAGATGGCTATTTTGCGGATATGTATGTGCATCCGCAAGAGATCGATTACAACATCAACACGCTATTTGAATTAATTGATGCCTCTGGGTTAGAGTTTGTGGGGTTCTCTAATCCGCAGGTCTGGGACTTAGATCGATTAATGGGGCAAGCGCCGGAACTGATTGAGCGATCTAAGGGATTAAGCGATCGCCAACGATATCGCCTCATTGAATTACTTGATCCGCAGGCGGTGACTCACTATGAGTTCTTTTTGGCACGGACTCCATTACCTCGGCAAGACTGGTCATTGGATGCGGATTTGCTAGCAGCGATCCCAGAACCGAGTCCTTGCAGTCAGGGTTGGCGCGATAGTCGGCAGTTTTTCAACCAAGATTATCAAGTGGTGAATTTAACGGAGGCGGAGTGGCAGTTTCTCCTTGCCTGTGATGGCAATCAAGCCCATTGCAAAACAGTAGAGCAGATTTTGCAGACCGTCTCAGCAAGTTTAGTTGAAGCGAGTTTAGTAGAGGTGCGATCGCTGCAACATCAACAACTCATCCTCTTAGCGCCAGCGTCATAGCTTTACCGAAATGCACCCGATCGCTGATTCGCTGGTCTTAAAGCATGACAGCAGCTTAAACAGAATCAGGCGTGTGAGCAAGAGATATTGCCAGTTCGTGGTAGCGACGCGGATCGCCCTCTGCGAATACCATTCGCTCTTGTCCTTTGCGATCGTAGAGCTTCTCCAAAATCATCTGCCAGTCTGTGGCTGAAAGGGGCGATGGCTGTGACTCGGCTGTTGGCTGCACTAATTTTTCTGCCTGAAGATGCTGCTGCGCCATCCAAACCCTGGCACGCACGGCAGAGTTATTATCATGGGTTGCCATTTGCTTGAACTGCGATTCAATTTGCGATCGCCCCTCTGGATGGGTCAACGCGATCGCGTCTGCCAACGACTGCAAGCCAGAGACCGCCGAGTAACGCACCACCCATTCTTCATCCTGCTGTGCCACAAATAGCAAGGCTTCTAGGGCTTCTGCCTGAGCAATTTCTAGGAGATTGTCTGGAAACCAGTGCCATTTCATCAGCCCCAAACCCTTAGCCGCAGCACGACGAACACTAAGCGCAAAGTCAGCAGTGGCAACGCCTAGTAAGGTAATCAGTCCTCTAGGATCGCCAATTCCAGCTAGGGCGCGAATTGCCCAAGCCCTTGCCGTGTAGTTATGCAGATCCAGTAGCTCTAGCAAAGGCAGGACGGCGGCTTCTCCTAGCTGAATTAACCCATCTACTGCCGCCACTGCCGCCCCTGGATTGTTGTAGCTTAAAGCCGCAATCAGCGTGGGAATTGATCCTTCCAATTGCGCCGCCGCCAAATTTTGCACGGCTTCTAGTAACCCATTAGCAGAATCAGCGGCATCTACAGCCTGAATCAGAGAGGAAAGGGAATCGGTCATGGGGAATGACGAATAACGAATGGGGAACGACGAATGGGGAACGACGAATAGGGAACGACGAATGGGGAATGGGAAAGGGAGATTTAGCCCTATTCTCTAATTCCCTCTCGCCTCTTGCCTCTTGCCTTCCTCCTACATTGTGGCTTGTTCTGCTACAACAACTCATCCATTAAAGTCATGACTTTGATTGCCCCGGCTGAAAGATTAGGCGGGGTGGTGTGCTGGAGTTGCTTTTCGAGTAGCCCTTTCAGAGAAATGAGCTTGAGGCTGTTTTCTGCCAGGGTTTGGGCGATCGCATCTGCTGCCGGAAGATACCCGATCGCGCCTACATCGGCTAATACCGTTCGCCGCAGTTGCAAATCGTTGTTTGAGAGCGCTTGCACCAAGCGATCGCCATACTGGCTAGCAATTTCAGGGTTTGGGGTAAGCTGATACATCGCTCGTGTGGCGGCATAGCGAATCCGAGGCACGGGATGATCTAAAAATGGCAGGATATCTGAAACGGCATCCATTGCGCCCAAGCTTCCTAACGCTTCCAAAATCGCATCGAAGGGTTGCACTAGGTGAGGCGGTTCGGGTGCTGGTAGAGTGCCCGGTACTTGATTGTTGAGCAGCTCGATCAATCGAGCAATACAGCTAGGCTCTCCTAACTTTTCTAATGATTGTGCGGCAGCTTCTCGCACATAAAAATCGGTACAGTCTAATGATTGAATCAGGGCAGGAACAACTCGATGATCGCCCAATTTGCCCAATGCCCGCGCTGCATTGCGTCGCAGAGGATAGCCACCAACCCCGGTGCGATCGTCCTCATCGGTTAATGCCGCCATCAACACCTCGATCGCTTCGGGGGCATCCACGCGAAACCGCCCTAACCACCACGCGGCATAGACTCGCAACCCCAAATCTTCCCCTTGGAGATTCGCGATCGCCTGTTCCACAGTAAGGGTCTGGTCACTTTGAATATCGGGGGTGTGATCCATGGCAACAGTAAAAAAATCACTTCAAATTTTAATTTAAAAAAACAATGCCCGGAGAATTAAGCGACTACCAACATTTGTCGGTGGCTGCCTAACCCTCCGGGCACAAACCTGACTAGCTCAATGCGTTGATTGCATAGTCGATGTAGGAGTTCGCTTCAACAGCAGGATCTCCAGACAAACCATGGCTAGCTTTGATATTCTTCAAAGCTTCAACATACCAGCTAGGAGATAGCTCAAAGGTGCTGTTGATTTCAGACAAACCGCTGATTAGGTAGTCATCGATCGGACCGGTTCCACCCACAACTAGGCAGTAGGTAACCATGCGCAAGTAGTAGCCGATGTCGCGGACACACTTGTCTTTGCCCACTTGAGTGGATGCATAGTTAGGACCTTGCATTGTGGTGGTGTATGGGAACTTTTGGTAAACTGCATTTGCAGCACCAGAAGCCAAGCTATCAGCTTTGGAAGTCAATGCTTTAGCAGCTTCCAAGCTAGCAGACGCTTGACGGAAGCGACCAAATGCAGTTTGAAGCTCGGTAGAGCTAAGGAAGCGTCCTTGAGAATCAGCAGCCGAAACTGCTTCGGTTAGAGGGGTCTTCATGATTAAACTTGCTCCAGTAATTTTGCTTTATGAAATCAGTGTTGCAGTTGCTTTGACTCGCTAAAAGGCAAGAGAAGGCAACCTCATGCGGTTTCTAGTGTCGAGAGTCTCTAGCCGACAGCCGCAGCCGCCTTGTCAAAGTAGCTGCTCACTTCAGACATCAAGCTGGAGCATTCGCCGCGTGTAACACCGTTGGGGTCATTAGCGATCGCAAGTGCAGCATCTTTCATCTTCTGAACACCCACTGCAACTGAAGCACCAGGAGTACCCAAAGCCAAGTAGGTTTCACGCAAGCCGTTGAGGCAGCGATCGTCCAAAATGCTTGCATCTCCAGCAAAAATAGCGTAGGTGACGTAGCGCAGGATGATTTCCATGTCACGCAAACAAGCAGCCATACGACGGTTGGTGTAAGCATTTCCACCGGGTGCAATCAGACCAGGTTGCTCTGCAAACAACGAACGAGCCGCATTCGCTACGATCGCAGACGAATTGCTGGTGATGCGGTTCACAGTATCCATACGCTTGTTGCCATCGGCAACCATTGCGCTTAGGGCATCTAGTTGTGAAGTGTTGAGGTATTCACCCCGTGCATCAGCCTGAGAGACCACCTTTGCAAATGCGTCCAACATAAAATCAATCTCCTAATGTGTTGAAGTAAAAGTAGGAATTAGGTCACAACTGACTCTTGGTTAAGTTCAGCAATCAATCTGCTTAAACAGCTTGAGAAAAACAAAACCCGTCCATGGAGAACCCGGTGAAATGCTTCTCATTCTTCTAGTGAAGAACCTGAGAAGGTTTTACATTTCTTAAATATTGTGGAGCCTTGACGCATCAGACAGCTAAATAGTCTGTATCTGCTTTGCCAGTTTTCCAACTTCTTTGTTTATACTATGTCGTTGGATCGTTGTTTATTACGAATTATAAATGGTGTAGATAAAGTCTAAAGCGGTTGCCAGCAGGTCAGTTTGCTGAGTAGGAAGTTGCTTTTGAGAAAAGACCGTCACCTCACCCCTTCATCATAGAGAACCACTACGTCAAATGGAATAGATGGGATGGAAAAATGAGAGATTGAGCTTTAAGTGTAAATAAATATTGCAAATCTGATTTTTGTAAAGTGTTCTTCCAACGCACAAGTTCATATTAAAAAATCAGTTGCGAAGAAATATTTCCTCGCAACTGATTTTTGGATTGCTGGCGATCGCCCAAGTTGCAGCTTTGCCAAATCTATAGCGGGTAACCTAGGGATTTTTTGACGATCGCCCTATTTTATTGAGAGGGCTTCAAAGCTTTTCTAAGATTTGATTGCTGTCCAATCATTTTTTCGCAGCGCTAGAAAGGTTGTGATTCCTTTAGAAAAACCATGGGGGTCGGGCAAAACATATTGGGGAAATTCTTCGTAAGGTTTCCACGGCTCTGAATCGTGGTGCCGCAAGTGAAGAGTGCGATCGCTGCCTTCCAATTTCCAAAGCATTTGACCATTCTTAAAGGTTTCAGCCATGACTTTCTCCTCTTCTTCTATACAAAATCTCAACGGCAATGGAATGCTCTCAATTTTGCCAGCTTAAACATTAACTTCTGTAAATATTGTTACTTTCTTTGTAGACATTCCTGGCAAGTTGATGTACCTACAAATAAACTATAAGATTTTGCAAATTAGAAAGTTATCCCCTAGAGGGGTACTTTGCTTTCATCGAACGATAGAGGCATGGTCTCAGCCGCTTCACATTCTGACGTTTGCCTGAATGCAGGGATCGCGTGGGAGTCTTATCTAGCCGCTAATCAGGTTCTGGATCTTGAAAGGTTTAGATCAGGTGGCGCAATCAAACAGCATGGTGGTCATATATTGCTCAGCCCACTCAGCGCCAAAAGATTTTTCTAGGATGCGACGAGTCTTATCGTTCTGCTGTTGCTTGGTGCAGTAATATTTTTGCCCTGCGATAATTTGGGCGATCGCGGCATCCGAAGTTAGCGGAGGTTCAACGCTGGCAAGCTGGCAATGGATCGTCAAAAAATCTTGAACGCGCTGCAAAAATGCGTCTTCTTCTAGAGCGCCCATTGGCCGGACAAACAAGCAAAAATCAGAGAAAATATCGCCCCAGTCCGGTAATGCGCGAGGCTGAGAAAAAGTTAGATCAGGCAGTGCTGATAAGGCTTGCTGATAGCTTGCTGGCAGCGATCGCTCAGGGTTCACCGGTGACAAATCGGCGATCGCGGCGCTGATTCCCGCCTTTCCGCCAACCAAATCTGCGCCAAAAATAGGCAGGGCATACTGAGGATTGGGAAACATCACGCAGTGCAAAATATCTAGCCCGGTGCCAACCTGCGCCAGTTCTAGATGCAGTTTGCGAAATTGAGGAGCCTGGTAGCAATGGTTTTCAATCACCAGTTTTTCGCCTTCCAAAGCCCCCTCAACGTACCCTAACCCGTCTGGAATTTGAAACGGAGCTAGCTCCAAATGGGTCTTCCAGGTATTTTCAATCGTGTCTGCTAGTCGATGAATTAACGGATGCTGGCGATTTCTCAACAATGCTTGCATAAACTTCGATGGATACTCTGATCTGAATAGTTGAGTATAAAGTTGTTTTCTATTGATCGGAGTTTCTAACAAAAATTAAGGCTTAATCAACTTGGATAATGTTAGAAACGACTCTCGTTAGGATGAGCGAAATTACTATTAATCTTCTCGGAGGTGAGGCGTGATATTACACTTTAGGTTTTGGATAAGTAGCGATCGCGTTTAGCATTAAATAAGAGTATCGTCAGCTTTGAGTAGTCTTAATTGCAGCAATGTCACAAGCAATTTCTGTCGGGAATTTTACTGCACTTTTTACGGTATATGTAATTGCCAGTTTGGCGGTTTACTTCACCGCTTCTTTCACGATTGCTGCTTGGCTGATTTATGTTTTCTTTCTGGTGCCGTTTTATCTAATTTGTATTCTCTATCTGTTCAACTTCAATTTACGACATTATCAAAAGTCACTTAGATGTAAACGCTTGCCGTTATTTTTAAGTCTTGTTTTTCAACTCCTCATTATTCTGACAAGCCCTACAAGCTGCTATGGATGGAAGCAAGGTCAAGCTTGTTATTCTTTCATTCAAACTCACTTAACGACTACTAATTTAGCGACTTCTCAGAATACTTCTCCACCTTGGTGGATCGTCGATTCAATGTTTGTGCCTGCTTTAATCCTGCACGTTACTTCTGTTGCAATTTTCTTGAAAACGATTCGGATTGAGAAGCTGCAATAGAATCCAATATTTAAGGGCGATCGCAAAAGCACTAATACTTTTGCGATCGCCCTTTTTCAACTGTTACATCAACTCCATGCCTGCCGCAATTGGGTAGGATGGGCGATTAACCTTGAGGTGCTGCTGAGGGTTCAGTCATTGGGCGAATGTTGACAATCTTGCCGCCTAAGCGGGTAATGCGTTTCATTTCGCTGTTCATCCGGCTATAGGGAACTTGCATCAAAATTGTGCTGCTGTTCCGCACCGGATACTGATTATTGTCGGTTTGATCGTTTTGCTGTAATCCTTCTACTTCATAAATGAAGATGCGATTGTTCGCGGATGAGCCAGCGGCTCCGGTGAGGGCGGATTGTCCCAACATGCTGTGTGTCCTTATTGTGCGAGGGTAATGCTAGCGACTTTGCCGCCCAACTTGTTGATTTGTTGAAGCGTGCTAGATAGCTGTTCGTAAGGAACAATGAACTCTTTGTTACTGCGGCGAACTTTGGGATAGCGCGGTAGGCTGATGCCTGCGACTTCGATTCGGTAGAGGCGATCGGATGAGTTGACCGACGAGCGACCGAAGGCGCGCGCGGGGGCAACCCCTTGTTTTGAGGGCTGGTATGCCCATCCTTCAGAGCCACCCGAAGGCGCGACGATCGCCGATGCGCTGTTTCTCGCTAGGTCAGTGGCTAAATGAGATTGTGCGCCAGCCAGTTGGGCGTTATCGCTGTTAGCATAGCCGCGATAGAGGCGGAACATCCGCGTGAAACCGACGGTGCGTTGACCCACACCCGTGGTCACAAAGTCTTGATAGTAGGGGACGATCGCATCGCCAAATTTGGCATCATATTCTTCGGAATCGATGTAAGAATCGATATCTGCCTCAAACCCTTGATCCTGGTAGCGATTGAGATGCTCGGTGATCTCCGATTCTACATAGGGAGCGCGACCCAACAGATGTTTGAAGTTCAACTCGATGACGCGAGTTTGGAAATGAGGATAGAGGAACTTGGTTTTATACAAGTCTGATTTGGCGACCGCCCGAACGAAATCTCTGACCGTCAGTTGACCATTGGCTAAGAGCGATTCCAGGCTGGTTAGCCGTTCTGACTGCATGATGTAGTCATTGCCCAACACTTGACGATAGACCGCTTGAATCACCCCTTGGGCATCTTCAGATGTCCAGTTTTGGCGGAGTTCGACTGGGTAAGAATCACCCAAAGCAGTCGTTCCCAAACGAGAAGCTGCGGTTGTAATTGCCACGAATGACTCTCCTTAAAATTGAGTAAATGGTGTTTGGAAAAAGGGTGAGTTCTTAGCTCTCAAACTTTTTGGGATGCCAAAAATGGTCGTCCTTAAAAAGTTGTTAGAGTCATGCCTAAACATAAACTGAGTGCTAAAAACTCACCGCTCGAAACCGTCTATACGGTGGTAATGCTCGTTACCTTGCTGCCGCGCTGGTTAAGCCGTTGCAGGGTAGGCGAGAGTTGATCGTAAGTGACGAGGTATTCGCTGACGGCTAGCCGAACTTGGGGAGTGCGCCCCTTGTTGGATTGCATCACCCGCACCCGATACAGACCCCGATCGCCGCCCACTACGCCTGAAAGCGATCGCCCAAAGTTAGCCGTCTGCACGGGTGTAACTAAATTCATCCCTAGTTCATTGGTCAACCAGGCAGATTTGTTTTTGCCCTGAGCGCGATCGCTATTCGCATAGCCCCGATAAAGCTGGAACATCCGGCTAAAGCCAGCCGTTTTTTGCCCGCGTTGTGTGGCAAACCCTCGATAATAGGGCACGATCGAGTCGCCAAAATTTTCTTGATATTCCAGAGAATCAATGTAGGAATTGATCTCAGCTTCAAACCCTTCCTGTGTGTATAAATCAACGTGGAAGGTGATGGCTGATTCATCGTAGGGAGCGCGACCGAGCAAATGCTTATAGTTCAACTCGATAAAGCGAACTTGGGGAGTCGAGTAAAAGAATTTTGTGCGATATAGCTCGGACTGTGCCAACATCCGCACAAAATCGCGTACCGTAATATTTCTCTGGCGCAAAAGTGATTCTGCGCTGGTCATTCGCTCACTCTGCATTAAATAATCATTGCCAAAGACTTGGCGATAGGCAGCCCGAATCACCGCCTGCACGTCTTCTTCTGTCGCATTCGCTCTTAGTTCGATCGGAGAACTAAGAGCGAACGGCTCAAACCCTAGCTGTTTTGCAGCCATAGAACTCGTCATAATAATTTTCCTTTTGTTAATTGATCTACATTTCACAACTCAAGCCGATGGGCTGTGCTTGTCCTCTCAAACGCGCCCCATGGCGATCGCTCGGCAGCAGTGTGTATCAAACTGGCGAATATCTTAAAAACCATTCCCTGGCACTTCACAAGCTCAAGGCTTAACCTGAACGACAATCAAGCTTAAAAAAATTAAACCTTCGACTTTAAAAAAGCCGAAGAAAGTATTTCGTTTTTGAACCTGCCCTTGATTAAAGCAACTTGCTTGTGCAGATTTTGTGCAATTTCAGCAAGGGGCGACAAAAATACTATTAAAAAACATGAAGGGAACGCTCAAATGGTTTAGCTGAAAGAGTTTTGGCAACTTTTTGACGGCATCTAATACTTAATCTGTTGTTACAATTCGGCTCATAATTACGATTTCAAATGGGCGAGATTGCGGGTGCTTTTGATCTGGCGGTTCAATTCGCGCAATCCCGCATTCTTTGCAATCGACTGAGAATCCGATTGGCAAGCGCAGTTCCCATCACTGGCTTGCACAAATAATCATCTGCCCCAGCGGTGAAGGCTTGCTGTTGAGTGGCATCATCGCTCAATACGCTTAGGAATAAAACTGGCAACCGCTGCCAGCGGCGATCGCTGCGAAGCATCTGGCATAGTTCAAAGCCATTAATCTCAGGCATATCTACTTCTAAAATCAGCACATCAGGAACGACGGCTTGGAGAATAATCCAAAACTGCTGCGGATCTGCCAGGGTTGTGACTTTGAATCCCCAAGGTTTGAGCAGCGCTGGCAAGGCGCTGAGCCAGACGCGATCGCTATCCACACTCATCACCTTAATCGGCAAATCCCGTTTTTCCAAAGAATCACTTTTGGGATTAAAAAAAGGAACCTCTGCGACTTCCGCCGCCGCGATCGCCTTTAGGTAGTAACCGCGCCCGTGCAGGGTCGTAATGAAATCGGCTGGCGCACCCGCCGCCGCTAGTTTTTGGCGAATTCGCCGGAGATGCGATCGCACTGTCGCTTCCGATGGAAATTCCTCTGAAGACCAGAGGCGATCGACTAATTCTTCGCTACTAAAAACGTATTGGCTATCGCGCAACAAAAGTTCTAGAAACTCATATTCCTTCGTTGTCAAAGAAACGGGTTGGCTATTGTAGGTGACCTCACAGGTTCGCGGGTCTAAAAACAGAGCGCCCCAAGCTAGCAAGGGAAAGGGATTGCCACTACTCCGCCGTTGCAACGCCCGAATTCGAGCCATTAGTTCCACCGGATCAAACGGTTTAACCACATAATCATCGGCTCCAGCATCCAATCCCTGCGCTTTCACTGCGATAGAATCTTCAGCCGTCAGCAGCAAAATTGGCGTGTCATAGCCATTTGCCCGAAAGCGCTGACACAAACTGATGCCATCCAATTTTGGCAGCATCACCTCAAACACCATCAGGTCATACTCAAACGTAGAAGCATAAGTCCAAGCCATCTCCCCATCCTTAGCCACATCAACCGTGTGGTGATGGGTGGTCAGAGTTATGGTCAGACCTTTGGTTAAACTCTCATCATCATCAACCAGCAAAATTTTCATTAATGCCGCAACCCATGGAGAATCTGAGCCATCTGCCCAAAGAAAACTGATGCTTTAAATCTTTATAGTCCCATCCCTTTAGCTCCCCGACTCCCATGACTTCCCCTTCCCCCTTTCAAGAGTTTTTTGAAGATTGCGTCGGCACCTGAATCACCGAGCGCACCTACCACTACCTAACCCAGCAGGAAGTAGAGCGATCGCATACCGAATTTGTTATCCAGCCCGTTGACCGCAATCTCAAGGCTCAGGTGCTTGCCGATAATCACTATCCTGAGCAACCAGATTTGGATAGTTTGCCGGGATATCGTCTGGAGTTTTCCACCAGGGCTATTTCATTCTAATTGAGTGACTGATAGGGTAGTTAGGTCATCTACTA
>ENA-OFDP01000218-OFDP01000218.1-metagenomes-genome-assembly--contig:-NODE-218-length-27138-cov-6.467009_pt1 | contig 27138 bp, 23 predicted proteins | sample MGYA00153389_OFDP01 | MGnify analysis MGYA00153389
GGACTCGACTACAAGCGACATTTATTATGGGTTTCAGTCTTAAGTTGACACGATAACCAGTTTTTCATGCCCCATACCCAATTCCCAATTCCCAACAAATGTGATAGGCTCCAGATAAACGAATAGATTGTTGGCAAAAATGGTCTATTGCAATCACCCAAAAATTCACAGGGGACATCAATGAATATCAAAAATCTAGTTATTTCCGGCCTAGTCTTGCTCCTCGGTACTGCAATCGTAGGGAAAGCTATTGCTCAAGAACTCACAGAGGAGCAAAAGACTGTTACTTGTCGCTTGAAAACAGAAGTTGACCAACGGAAAAGTAATGGTCAAAAATTGGTTTTTGTGCCATTGCTAGGCACTGTCCGCAAGCAAGTTTCATCTCCTTTTAGAGCGACGCTACATCCTAATATGGAGTATACTTTTGTTGCTACTTGTGACGGAAATTGTCAGGATTTAAAGCTAACCCTCAAGGATGCGAACAGGATGGAAATCGCTGGGAGTCAAAAGACAGGCGAACTTGCGACAATCTCTTTTACTGCCCCGTCCCAAGGTGAATATGAAATCACTGCTAAACCGGGTGAATGTAAGAAGGCAGAGGGTTGCAGTTTTGGTATGGGAATTTTCGTTCCAGCAAGTGCTAGCGTACCTAATGCTTCAAAAATTCCTGCTGAAATAGCACAATTTCGAGTCTGCCAGTAGAGGAGATGTTATAACAATTTTTAAGCTCATCCCCTGCGCTACATTGCGGGGGATTTCACATTCACAATAAATAGTCAACGGTTAACAGTCAACGGTTAACAGTTAACTGCACCCATAACTTCCCCAAACTGCCTGTGTCGATCGAGCTGTGGAACCCTGCAAAGACCCCATCACTAGTAACATCGGCCTCTACGTCATAACTTTCTTTACCATTAGGCAGGCATCAATTAGAATATAGATAGTGCCTTTCAAAGGTGATGAGTACATTGCCCCATGTCTTTAACCTTAGCCTTGAAAAATCAACTCCAGAACCCTCCTCAAAAAGGGTTGAAAAATCTGTTCAGCCGCTTGGGTATCAGGCAGAAAATCGGCTGCGGATACGCCTTGGTCATTGGTATTGCGATTTTGGGTGCTGTGGCGGGACGGGGAGTAGAATCCTATCACAAACAGCAAGTTAGAGAAAAACTAGCGATCGACCGAGAGAAAGTGGAAATCCTGACCAATCTCAATAATACGGTGCAGGAAGTCAGAATTCACCAGCAAGAACTGGCGAGTCTAACCGCAAAACCGGAAATTTTCGATCGCGAACGCTTGGAATTCCTGACTCGCGTTGCTCAGATGAGCGGACAACTCGAACAACTCCAAACCCTACCACCGACGAACAATCCCGAGGTTGCTAAAGACTACGAACTGTTGCAACAGTTTGCTGAAGTCAACGTCAAGACTGTAGAATCATACTTTCAACAAGTACAAAAATTGTTGGCGAATGCAAAAATATCTGGTTTGAATCCGCAGCAGCGGCAGGCTTTCGGGCGGAACTTAAACAATTTTACGACTGGTGAAACCGCTTTTAAACTCGAAAAGTTTTCGCTGGATTCAGCCCAACTCGCCGGCAACTTTCGCGATCGAGTAGACGAGGCATTTAGAACTTACGAGAAAGCAGAAAAACTCGGAACTCTAATTCTCGTTTGCTCTCTGTTGATATCAGCCGCGATCGCAGCAATGCTAGCAGCATACACCAGTGCGGCGATCGCCCGCCCCCTAGAAGCTACCATTCTGATCGCTCAACGAGTTACCGAAGAATCAAACTTTGATTTGCAAGTACCCGTCACTACCTCCGACGAAGTGGGAATGCTAGCAACTTCTCTCAACGAACTGATTCAGAGGGTAGCAGAATATACAGAAGATTTGCACGAAGCGAAAGTAGCAGCCGAAGCTGCCAACCGCTCCAAAAGTGCGTTTCTGGCTAACATGAGCCACGAACTCCGTACCCCCCTCAATGCCATCATCAACTACAGCGAAATGCTGCAAGAAGATGCTCAAGATTCCGGTTCCGAAGATTTTCTCCCCGATTTAGAAAAAATTCAAACCGCAGGCAAACATTTGCTGGACATGATTAGCGACATCCTCGATATTTCTAAAATAGAAGCCGGTCACGTCACCCTTTATTTAGAAAACTTCGACGTAGCAACCATGATTGAAGAAGTGATGACTACGGCTCAACCGCTAGTAGAAAAAAAAGGCAATGTTTTAGCGCTAAAAACCAAAGGCGAACTCGGTACAATGTACGCTGACCAGCCAAAAGTGCGGCAAATCCTCCTCAACTTGCTCAGTAATGCAGCTAAATTCACTGAATCAGGCGTCATTACAATTGGGATAGAAAGAATTCAAACTCAAAGAAAAAAATCAACTAAATACAAGAAAAATAATGATGAACTTTTATCTGGTTCAGTTTACAATTATCCAATTCTAATCTTTCAAGTCAGCGATACGGGAATTGGGATGACAGAGGAGCAATTAGAGCAGATATTTAAACCTTTTATTCAAGCTGATGCTTCGACTACCCGCAAGTATGGAGGTACGGGTTTGGGATTGACAATTAGTCAGCGTTTGTGTCAAATTCTCGGCGGCGAAATTAGCGTAGAAAGTCAGGATGGTAAAGGTTCTACTTTTACTGTCAGACTCCCGGAACGGGTGATTATGCAGGCATGAGGGATCAATCGCCCAAATTCGATCCTCTTCGAGGGCTCCGCTAACGGGCGATCCTCTTTGGGGGCTTCGCCAACGTATAATCGTAAATCAGTAAAATAGAAAGTGGAAAATGGAAAATGACTAACGGTCGCTCCGAACCCAATCCAGAAGACAACACCTCTAGGCACGCTGTAACTGAGCGCTGGCGGTGTAGAAAGATGTAGGAGAAGTACGGCTGGAAGTTGTTAGGAATAGAACGAACCGGAGACGACACCCTCAAGTACAATTGCGTATTTGAAGGCGAAACTCAGTTTCCCGACTATATGGACGACAAGGAGGAATAAGCAATGGGCAAGTACATCGTTTTTAGAGCTAATTTGACTGAAGAAGAAGGTGCAGAAAACAGATTGCTAGTGCATACAGGAATGCTGACTGACATTCTTGCCGAACACTTCGACTCTTCTAACCGACCAATTCCTCAACTGGGGTATAGATTTCCTGAATTTCACCGGATAGAAAAGTTTGCCGACCCCAAATTTCCCGCTGCGAACACCCACCGCCGAGTAGGAGACTGGGAAGTCGTCAGAGTTCAGACTTACTCGGAAGATTTACCTAGCAGCGATTTTGAGACAATTGTCGTGTGTTATTGCAGGTTCGCACCTGTAAATACTCCCCTCGAACCGATGCCACAGATTCAAGTTGCCCCCATGTTGCAGGAAACACAGGTTTAGAAGGCTTTTTTTCAAGGTTGAGTCCTACGGAAAACTCCTCAACACGCTTGATAAATGCAATTTCATGAAGGTTTATCTAATTAGTCGCGAAGTCAGGGCGGGTTTATGTAGATTGTTGGTGAGAATTAAAGATTGTTGATGAACCCGCCCTTACAAATATTGTGGTTAATTTACCGAAGATGATATTACTTCTATTCTGAATTATTAATCATTGCTCGACTTTATGAGATGTCGCCCGCAATTAAACCGCCAGTGCAGAAGCAAAGGACGGAAATACCTATCTAAATGTAGCGGAATGCCGATCGCCCGATCGCCATTAACTCCCTACAATGACAATTATACGGGCGATCGAGCTTTTGCCTTTATAGTATCGCTCTTTTAAAATTCAGGGAATTAAAATTTATGCAACCGAATAATCCGAACCAATTTACCGAAAAAGCCTGGGAAGCCCTCGCCCGCACCCCAGAAGTTGTCAAAGCAGCCCAGCAGCAGCAGCTAGAAAGCGAACACTTGATGAAAGCTTTGCTGGAACAAGAGTCGGGACTTGCTATCAGCTTATTTAACAAAGCAGGCGTACCATTAGCCAAATTGCGCGATCGCACTGATGAGTTTATCAGTCGCCAGCCGAAAATCTCTGGAAGCGGCGGCAATGTTTATCTCGGCCGTTCTCTGGACGCTTTGCTTGATCGCGCCGAAACTTATCGGAAAGACTACGGTGATGAATTTATTTCAGTCGAACACCTGATACTAGGATACATCAAGGACGATCGCTTTGGCAAAAATCTGTTACAAGAATTTAAACTAGATGAAGCCAAACTCAAAGATATAATTACCCAAGTCCGAGGAAACAACAAAGTGACCGATCAAAATCCAGAAGGCAAATACGAAGCGCTGGAAAAATACGGCCGAGATTTGACAGAAGCAGCGCGTCAAGGCAAACTCGATCCAGTCATCGGACGAGATGACGAAATCCGTCGCACGATTCAAATATTGAGCCGCCGCACCAAAAATAACCCCGTACTAATTGGGGAACCGGGAGTAGGAAAAACTGCGATCGCCGAAGGACTCGCCCAGCGAATTATCACCGGAGATGTGCCACAATCTCTCAAAGATCGACAATTAATCAGCCTAGATATGGGAGCATTAATTGCGGGTGCAAAATTCCGGGGAGAATTTGAAGAACGCTTGAAAGCAGTGCTCAAAGAAGTGATGGATAGCAACGGAAAAGTCATCTTATTTATTGATGAAATTCATACTGTTGTCGGTGCAGGTGCGACCCAAGGATCGATGGATGCCGGCAACTTGCTAAAACCGATGTTGGCGAGGGGAGAATTGCGCTGTATTGGTGCTACAACTCTCGATGAATACCGCAAGTATCTGGAAAAAGATGCAGCCCTAGAACGCCGTTTTCAACAGGTTTATGTTGACCAACCAACCGTTGAAGATACTATCTCAATTCTGCGCGGATTAAAGGAACGGTACGAAGTTCACCACGGTGTTAAAATTTCCGACAATGCGTTAGTGGCGGCGGCTACTTTGTCAACTCGATATATTAGCGATCGCTTCCTCCCTGACAAAGCCATTGATTTAATGGACGAAGCGGCGGCTAAACTCAAAATGGAGATTACTTCCAAGCCGGAAGAACTAGACGAAATCGATCGCAAGGTTTTGCAGCTAGAAATGGAAAGATTGTCGCTGCAAAAAGAAAGCAATGCTGCATCGATCGACCGTTTGGAAAGACTGGAAAAAGACTTGGCAAATCTTAAGGAACAGCAAAGCGGTTTGAATGCACAATGGCAATCGGAAAAAGGTGTGATCGATAGCATTCAAAAAGTCAAAGAACAAATTGATAAGGCTAACATTGAAATTCAACAAGCCGAACTAAAATATGACCTCAACCGTGCTGCTGAGTTGAAATATGGCACGCTAACTCAGTTACAAAAACAACTGGAAGAAGCGGAAGCTAAACTAACCGCAACTCAAACCACAGGTAAAACTCTGCTACGAGAAGAAGTCACCGAATCTGACATTGCCGAGATTATTTCTAAGTGGACGGGAATTCCGATTAGCAAGTTAGTTGAATCGGAAATGCAGAAACTTCTGCACTTGGAAGATGAACTACACAGGCGGGTAATTGGACAGGATGAAGCGGTGACGGCGGTTGCAGATGCAATTCAGCGATCGCGCGCCGGATTAGCTGACCCAAACCGTCCGGTTGCGAGTTTCATCTTCCTCGGCCCCACGGGTGTTGGCAAAACCGAATTAGCCAAAGCATTAGCTTCTTATCTCTTTGATACAGAAGAGGCGATCGTCCGCATTGATATGTCGGAATACATGGAAAAACACGCGGTTTCGCGGTTGATTGGTGCGCCTCCGGGATACGTCGGCTACGATGAAGGTGGACAATTAACTGAGGCTGTGCGCCGCCGTCCTTACTCGGTGATTCTATTCGATGAAATCGAGAAAGCGCATCCTGATGTCTTCAACATCATGCTACAAATTCTGGACGATGGCCGCGTTACTGATGCTCAAGGTCACACGGTAGATTTCAAGAATTCTGTAATTATTATGACATCGAATGTCGGCTCTCAATACATTTTAGATGTGGCGGGAGATGAGGAACAAATGCGGAGTCGGGTGATGGAGTCGATGCGGGCAACTTTCCGGCCGGAATTCCTGAACCGGATTGATGAGATGATTATTTTCCACAGTTTGACTAAGGCTGAATTGCGGCAGATTGTATTGTTGCAAGTTAAGCGCTTGGAAAAGCGTTTAGCCGATCGCAAAATGTCTCTGAAATTGTCGGAATCTGCGATCGACTTTTTAGCAGAAATAGGTTATGACCCAGTTTATGGTGCACGCCCTTTGAAACGGGGTATTCAACGGGAGTTGGAAACGCAAATGGCGAAGGGTATTTTGCGGGGAGATTTTGTGGATGGGGATACGATTTTTGTGGATATCGAGAATGAAAGGTTGGCGTTTAAAAGGCTGCCGGCTGGGTTGGTAACTGTTAAGTAACAGGACGCTATTGGTAGTGGTAAGGTGCGAATTGCGCACCCTAGGTTCTGCGTAAAATATCGTTTCCGGTAACACCGGAATAATGTAGAGGAGACGGCAGTGCCGTGTCCCTACGCCAGATTAATTGTAGGGACACCGCACTGCGGTATCCTGGTTTTGAATAAGCTGTTCTACATTTAAACTGCACAGTCAAAATTTGATAAAGTTCTTGTGGGGTGGGCCAGAAAGCCCGCACAAAAAATACAATTTAGATGTAGAACAGCTTATTTAGTCTCTTCCTTCTGCCCTACAAAAAAACCCGGCTTCTCCAAGAAACCGGGTTTTTATTACTCAGACGCTTTCTTGTGATGCAACCTAATCCCTAAAAAGATGTCATATATAAAACTCCAAAAGTCCTTTTTCCCTTCCAATATTCCCAAACTTTGAGGAGAACCCTTCTCATCCAACAGTGGCTTGACAGCTTCGTAAGCTGGCTTGTAATTGTACCAAGGAATTGAAGGCCACAGATGATGAATCAGATGATAATTCTGCCCTAAAATTAAGATATTTAGAATCGAATTTGGATAGACTCTAGCATTTTTCCAACGATCGCGATCGTGAAAGGGACGGTGCGGTAAATAATCAAAAAATAACCCCAACGCTAACCCTACTACCAAAGCCGGAGAAAACCAAAAATTCAGCACATAACCTAAATGGTCGTATTGGATCGAGATATACACGATCGCAATAACAAACAAACGGCTAAAAAACCATTCCCACAGTTCATTTTTTCGCCATAGCTTGCGCTTAAAAAAGAAAATCTCGTGGTAAAAAAACCTCGCAGCAATTAGCCACAGAGGCCCACCAGTCGAAACATAATGGTCTGGATCGTTTTCTGGATCGTTAACGTGGGCGTGATGCTGCATATGTACCCGCGTAAACACCGGGTAAGCAAAACCCAACATCAGCGCACTACCATGTCCCAAAATAGCGTTAATCCTGCGATCGCGATGGGCTGCATTGTGAGACGCATCGTGAATCACTGTGCCCGCGATGTGCAAAGCTAACACGTTGAGTGAAAAACAGCACCATTGCGGCCAGTGTCCGTACCAGAAACCCACAAAGGAAATCGCGATAATCGCTAGTGAACTCAAAAACAGTAGCAGCGTCGGATTCAAGTCACCCGGAGGACTTAGAAACTCTTTCGGCACTGTCAGCGGCCGTCCTGCCTCCGACATTTTTGTTAACACTCCTTAATATTTCACACTTGCGTAGTATAAGATACAACACTCAAAATAGTAAAGTTTTGTGAAATAAGCGTATCTAAGATTAATGTCTCAACGTCAGGAAGGGATGAGATGCTACTTTGAACGAAAAGCACCGATCGGCTGCTGAAAAATCGTGTAAATAAAAAGATTATGGCACCGCAATTTGATTTTACGAGAAACTCGGGCGATCGTTCGCTGCAACACCAAAGGGGCAGATCCAAGCAGTACCGCGCATCTTGGCAAACCGCTGTCGGACTGGCAATAGCATCAACCATCCTGCTTATCGGCTGTAGTGGTGGTGAAGCCGAAAATTCCAGTACAACTGAAGTTCCAGATACTGTCCAACGCGCTTTTGCTGCTGCACATCCCGGAGTTTCGCCCGCCTGGGAAAAACAATCCTACGGATACGAAGCAGAATTCGTCAAAGACGGTATAGAATACGAAGTCGAATTTTCTGAGGCCGGTCAGTGGCTGGAAACCGAATACGAAGTCACTCAAGATTATCAATTTTCCTTGCTCGTACTCGATAAAGTCAAGCGCGAACACCCAGGCTGGGCCCTTACCAAGCGGGAGGTAGAAATCACGCCCCAAGGCAAATTTTACGAAGTCGAAATCGAACAGGGCGGTCAACAAATCGAGCTGTATTTTGACGAACGCGGCAACAAAGCACAAAATAATAACGAAGACGCTTAAACCTGCGAGTCTTTACTTGACTCGATCGACTTTGGCGCAGTCCGAGATTTAAAGCCGGCGCGATCGGCAAATGCGATCGGCGCAGTGGTAGAGTTTTCTTGTACTATAAGCATTTGAACTGTCTTTCCACCAGCCTCTCGATAACACCCCCGATGCAACCGCCAAAAGCCCTACGCCGAACAAAAATCGTCGCCACCATTGGCCCAGCCACTTCTGACCCACAAGTGCTGCGCCAGCTTATAGAAGCCGGTGCGACAACTTTGCGACTCAACTTTTCCCACGGAACAGAAGAAGACCACGAACGGAGTATCCGCCTAATCAGGCAAACATCCTTTGAACTCAACCAGCCGGTCGCTATCCTCCAAGACCTGCAAGGCCCGAAAATTCGTTTAGGCCGCTTTGAAACAGGCTCGATAGTTGTCAAAAACGGCGAGCCTTTCATTTTAACTAGCCGCCCGGTACCTGGAACCGAACTAATTTCCTCCGTCACCTACGAACCTCTAGCAGACGAAGTTCCAGAGGGTGCAGTGATTCTACTTGACGACGGGAAAGTGGAAATGGTCGTCGAAAAAGTAAACAGAAATTCTCGTGAGTTGTACTGTCGTGTGGTCGTCGGGGGCCCGCTCTCCAACAACAAAGGCGTGAATTTCCCCGGTGTTTATCTGTCAATTAAAGCTCTGACGGATAAAGACCGCAAAGATTTAATGTTCGGGCTCGACCAAGGTGTCGATTGGGTGGCGCTGAGCTTTGTGCGAAATCCCCAGGATATGCTCGAAATCAAAGAACTGATAGCCAGTGCGGGCAAGCAAGTACCGGTGATCGCGAAGATCGAAAAGCACGAGGCGATCGAGCAAATGGAGGAAATCCTGGCTCTTTGTAACGGCGTGATGGTCGCCCGGGGTGATTTGGGAGTAGAACTTCCCGCCGAAGACGTGCCGATTTTGCAAAAGCGGTTGATTGCAACTTCTAACCGCATGGGAATTCCGGTGATTACCGCTACCCAGATGCTCGATAGCATGGTGAACAATCCTCGTCCCACCCGTGCCGAGATTTCGGACGTGGCGAACGCGATTCTGGACGGAACCGATGCGGTGATGCTCTCGAATGAAACTGCTGTCGGCAATTTCCCCGTCGAAGCGGTAGCGACGATGGCGAGAATTGCGGTGCGAATGGAGAGGGAAGGCATTAAGCGCAATATTAGGAATGTAGAAGATATTGGTCGATCGATCACCAACGGCATCAGTCAAGCAGTCAGCCAAATTGCTGAACAGTTGAACGCAGCAGCAATTATGACGCTGACCAAAACCGGCGCTACAGCCCGAAATGTCTCGAAGTTCCGCCCCAAAACTCCAATTTTGGCAGTTACTCCCCACGTAGACGTAGCCAGACAACTGCAACTCGTTTGGGGTGTAAAGCCTTTGTTGGTGCTAGATTTGCCCTCCACAGGTCAGACATTTCAATCTGCGATGAATGTCGCCCAAGAGAAACAGTTAGTCTGCGACGGAGATTTGGTGGTGATGACAGCCGGTACTCTCCAAGGAGTCGCTGGCTCAACTGATTTGATTAAGGTTGAGATGGTGACAGCAGTTTTAGGTAAGGGAACTGGTGTCGGTTTGGGTTCGGTGAGCGGCATGGCCAGAGTTGCTCGCACTGCTGCGGATGTGGCGAATTTTCATCCAGGAGACATTTTGGTAGTAGAGCGCACCAGCGCCGATTTTGTGGAAATGATTCGGAAAGCTGCTGGTGTGGTGACAGAGGAGGAAAGTTTGACTTCTCACGCCGCGATTATCGGTTTGCGCTTGGGCGTGCCGGTGATGGTGGGCGTGGAGAATGCCACGCGGGTAATTCGGGACAAAACTATGCTGACGCTGGATATGCAGCGGGGTTTAGTTTATTCCGGGGCCCGAGGCGGCGGGACTGAGAGCGAATTGGCAGTTTAACAAGTTCTAAGTTATGAGTTTTGAGTTGTCGATCTGAGAATTAATTTCTACAACTCATTGCTTTTTTAGCTTAGCTTGTGCTAAAATTGTAAATTGTCTGTGCCGATGTAGCTCAGGGGTAGAGTATTCGATTCGTAATCGAACGGTCGTGGGTTCAAATCCCACCATCGGCTTCAAAAAAAACCACCTATTTTCAAGGGTTATACGGCTGGTGAAAGCTGTATAACTCTTATTTTGTCGGCGTTGCTGAATTTAGGTATGATTCACTCGCCATAGCAATCCCTGAAATTTAGAGTAGGGGCAATTCATGAATTGCCCCTACTCTAAATTTCGGAGGCAAATCATACTCCAAATCAGCAACGCCCTTATTTTGTCTATGGTGTGTCTATTAGAGCTCTCCCATAATTATTGTGGAACAGGCATCCTCCCTGTTCAAGATAGGCTTTTTGGGAGATGTCTATTTACTTGGAGGGCGGGGGAGGCGAAAATTCAAGGGACTGAGGATTTGATTCAGGGCGCGCAGTTGTTCAGCGGTGCCCAAACAAATTAGCACATCTCCTCCTTCGATCGCCGTTTCTCCGGTAGGCCCCACAATCAAAGTTCCGCCAGCACGCCGCACCGCTAAAACTAAAGCCCCGGATTGCGATCGCAACTTGGCATCTCTCAAAGTGTGCCCGACGTAGACACAACTATTGCGATCGACCAAAAATTCTTCCATGTAAAAAGAACTATCCGTGCCCGTCAAAACACCGTCTAAAAAATCCATCACTTGAGGCCGCAAAGCCGCTGCTGCCATCCGTTTTCCGCCTGTGATGTAGGGGGATACGACGGCATCAGCACCACCTCGCTGCAACTTCTTTACGGCTTCTTCTGTGGTGGCGCGGGCGATCGCCCGTACCTTCGGATTTAGAGTTTTCGCCGACATGACAGTATATAAATTCTCGGCATCCGAAGGCAAAGCTGCTACTATGCAAATTGCGCGATCGATCCCCACATTCAGCAAAGTTTCGTCTAGAGTAGCGTCTCCCTGCACAGCCGTGTACCCCAGCGCCAAAGCTGCCTCGATCGACTGCACCGCCGAATCTATCACCACAAAAGGGATATTTTCCGCCTGAAATTCCAAGGCAATCTGACGCCCAGTGCGCCCAAAACCGCAGAGAATGTAATGCCCGATCAAAGAATCTACCAAACGCCGCTGCTGCCTAATTTTTACTCCTTCCTGAAAATATCCTTGAATCAGCGCTTCTGTAAAGCGGTTGACAATAAAACCAATACCAATTACGCCCATCAAAATTAGGCACATGGTAAACATTCGCCCGCGTCTTCCGAGGGGGTGAATTTCGCCGTAGCCCACAGTTGCTAACGTAAATACTGTCATGTAAGCGGCATCGAGCAGAGACCATTTTTCGATCTGCCAATACCAGAGAGTACCTGTGCAGAAAATGCCACCAAGGGCAATGACGCCGCCTGTTAACTGTGTTTGTAAGCGCTGGTACTTTTGCTCTAGAGTTGAATACACCGATCGCCCTGACCTATGATTTATTAGCTGCTACCAAATTAGCTTAAATTTAATTCAGCTTTAGGCGAAACTTGGTCGCCCCGCCAAAATTTGAGTATTAAACTGCTACCGTTAACAGTTGTCTGACGGTAAAATTTACAGCATTTTTCCGGTAAATTGAGCATCCATATTTTCTGAATTCCCGTTTCTGGATTAGCATAATTTATAGTTCCTTGGGTTTTGGTTTCTATTAGAGTCGATGAAAACATGGCATCAATCAGGTGGAAGGGGATCTGTTTAACGAACCGCGAAGACGCAAAGGACGCCAAGGAAGAGAAAAGAAGGGAAGAAAAGCAGGTTGAATTTTAAAATATCTATCAATGGAAGGGTTTATTCTGATGATTGATTAGCTATCTTGAAAATAAGTCGCCAGAATATTCAGCAATCTGCAACGGTTGGCTGTTTTGGCAGGCATCGTAATCATGAAAGTTAGAATAAGTTGATTCCATGCAAAATACCCTAGAGATACTTGCTTCTTCAGACTCGGCGAGTCTTCCTAAAAAGCAACCCACACTTCCAAATTACGAAGCAGCCGATCGCCAATTTGTCAATTTGCTAGAAGTCGAGGATTTAGACAAGACGGTGGCGGCAAAGCCGTTACTTGTTAGCGATTTTGAAAGCACGATCGCACTGGCTATTCGATCGGCTTATCAGGACGGTGATGAGGCCGCTCACCGCTTTTTGCAACGGGTGCTTTACCGGATCAACCGTCTCAATTTGTTTTGGTACGATGATTTGCGCCGCTACAATAACGAAAGATCGCACTATTTGCGCTCAGTGCGCGATCGCATCGAGTCACCTTGGCAGGAGTGGGAACTCGCACAAATCGACGTTGCAAATCTGCAAAAATTGCCGGATGTCAAGCAAGCGCTGCGCGATCGCGCGGCCGCCGATGTCGATCCAGAGCTAACCCAGATCGATCGCTACCAGCGGGAACAGATGACTGAGGAGGGATACAAACACCTGCTGGCGATCGCCTCCTTCGACGGTTTAGTTGAAGCTAGTCGCCTTTCTCGCATCCTCGGTGGTGCCGGCAACGAAATTCAGTCAACGCTGACGCGGGTGCTGATCGAAGAATACGGCGGCGGTCGCTTGGGCCGCAAGCACTCGACCTATTTTGCCCAAATGTTGGCAGAGTTCGGGATGAGTACGGAACCGGAAGCGTACTTCGATTTGGTGCCTTGGCAAGTGCTCACAAGTATTAATCACAACTTCCTATTGACGGAACGCAAGCGCCATTTTCTGCGCTACAACGGCGGATTAACTTATTTTGAGGTGGCGGGGCCCGTTGCTTACCGCAATTATCTAGCCGCCGCGCAGCGTCTGAACCTCTCGCAAGCTGCAATGGGTTATTGGGAACTCCACATCAAGGAAGACGAGCGTCATGGGCGCTGGATGTTGGATGAAGTGGCGATCCCGCTGGTTGACAGATACCCGCAGGAGGCGTGGGAACTGGTATTGGGCTACGATCAAGAGAAGTCGATCGGCGATCGGGCTGCTGTTGCTGTAGTGCGATCGATCCAAGCTGCTGAACAGAATTAACGGCTATCTAGGGTGCATCAGTCTCTGATGCACCCTACCAGGGTTTATTTTAAAATGCTGTCATTAACTGAATTAGCTCGATCGACAAATCTCTTTGCGACTTTTGCTGCTGCTTAAACAACACTCCAGCCAGCAGATAGATATTTTCCGAATAAAAAGCCATTCCCTCTTTTCGGAGATTGGCGATCGCGCTTTTCACCTTTGGCTCCGAACTGTAATAGCCAAAAGTTAAAGGTGCAATCTCAAAATTCGCCACCGAGTAACCTCGATCCAAGGCATAATCGATCAAACCCACAGGATTAGAATAGCTAGAAACCATCAGCAAAACTTCGTCGCAGCCCACAGATAAAAGTTTCTTAGCAATTGTAGAACCATCAGTCCCGCCGTGCAACAACGGCTGGTAAATCTTGTCATCCACCGCCGGCAAGTAAGGCGGATTTGAGATTATACAATCCGCCGACTCGTATAAAGGCGAATCAAAAAAAGAGCAATTATGGACGGTGTATTGTTCGCTGAGTTCATATTGCTTAATTTGAGAATGAGCAATTTTCCAAGCTACATTATTCAGCTCAAATCCCTGTATCGTCCCATCAAAATCTGTTCTCAGCAAAGACTTAATAACTGGACTTCCCTCTCCAGAACCAAACTCTACGATAAGTCGATCGTTGTCGCTGGCATTTAACACTAAACTTTCCAAACAGTGCGCGTAAAAATCCGATTCTTCCGGGCAATGGAATACCTGTTTCAGGGGATGGGATGAAGTGAGCATAAATTCTGTAACAAAGTTTACTGTTTTAAAAGTATCGAATAACTAATAATGCAGCCATCTGTCGGAAGAGCTATTTTATTAACTTTTAAAATCTATCTCTTCCTGTTTTAGCTACTGGGATCGAATAACTATTACTGCCGACAGACAATAAAAATTACGAAATTAATCCGATTGACAGATTGCAATTAGAGCGATTGCTGTTGATATAGGTACATGAGCAACTAATCATGAATATTAATAGTGTCAAATATGACTTTTTTTAACTATTCAGTTCCGCCTCTGCGTCGCAAACAGCTTAACCTTGACATTCAGGATTTAGAAGGACTTTGGCAGGTTCAGTTTCCCCTAGGAAAAAATCGATTTTATTCAACATTTTATACTCGGCTCGACCAAGCTTGCCTGCTGTGGAGCTTGCTGTTAATACCCATGTTTGGCACGGCACAATTTTTTCCAGTCAGTTGGATGCTGCAAGCAGGTTTGTGGTCAGTGCTCAGCCTCGTAGGTACAGCAACAATGGTAAGCAGGACATACTATTGGGTCAAAATAGAACGCGTAACCTGGGTGCTTTACGGTTGGGTAATATTGATGTTATTAGGATTGTTGCTGACCGATTTGGGCATTTTTTTAGGTTGGGGAAAAGTGTTGGCGAATCTCTGTCCGCTATGGTTGGGAATGAGCGGAGTTGGGTATTTTTTGACTGGATGGGCTGTGCGATCGCGGGCACTTTTAACTGCCAGTTTCATTCACCTGTTGGGGATTTTAATTTTACCTTATACAGGTGGTTGGTCTTTCCTGTTTACGGGAGCTGTAATGGTATTTAGCTTGCTCGTTTTAGCCGAGTGGCAGTGGGATATGCGACACCCGATTAACCATGCTGCATTAACTCCAGAACAGCAGCATTTTAATCAGGAACAGCACCGACTCCGACAGCTATCAACCTAAATCATTACCCATTCGTTTGTAGTGAGGACTTCAGTCCTTATAAAAATTGGAGGACTTAAGTCCTCACTACAAACCTGATAAGGGTTATTTGAGCGGACACGATATGACTCATGCCTGATGACTAATTACCACCAGAATGTACGGATTTGTGGGTTTGGTTAGTATCGTCGCCCTTGTGATGCCAGGTGCCGCCTTCCCCTTTAACATATTCAGATTTTACGCTATTCCAAGCAACGCGGGTAGCAGCATCTTCGCTCATTCCATCTTCGCTAGCGCTATTAAAAGCAGCCTGAAAGATATGCTGCGCCCCAAGGGGCAATTCTTGTGCTTCTGAAGGTAATGTGTCAAATTGTTGTTCTGGCATGATGACTTCCAATTATTAAAGATAATTTTTATCTTATATACTAAACTTAACTACTTTCCTCTCTCTAAAAGCAAGTTTAAGACCGCATTCTTATCAGTCCGAAGACAGATGTAATATGAACTTTACTACACTTCTAAAAAGCAATTTGGTTGCCGTTGCTGCTTCCGGGGGATTTTGGTAATTTCCCTGTCAAGAAGCTACAAATCTGACTTGGGCTTTTTCACCTGCGAACTTAGAAAATACGTCAGCGCAGCGATTACTAAAGCAATACTTGCTCCAAAGGGCAGGATGTTCGTCGCGCCGTTCCACTTAACTACCTCAGAAAGAAACAATACACTCAACACTACTACAATCACGCTGGTGAGTTTGCTTTTCAGGTCATCGATGGTGTGAATTTCTAGCCAGTGCGGTACTTTGATGCGTTCGTCAATAAACAACTCGTAAAGTCCGAGTGCAGTAATGTAAAATACTGTGGCGAGCAGAAACAAATCTACAACTTCGATGAAAGATAGAACCAGTCTTTTGGAGTTTTCGCTCGAAATCGATCCCGCAGTTATCACGTGAGCGATGGTGGTGATAGTTTCCAGGGCACCGTAGATCAAAAGCGTCACAGAGGATGCAAAAGAACCGAGTACAGCGATTAACATTAGATAGCGACTTTTGGCAAGAATTCGATGCAGCATAGTTAATATCCGCTTGGGAAATGTGTTAGAGAACAACCGCTCTCTGGCATACCGTTGGTTTTACTATATCAGGGTTTAGCCGATCGCACTCACAAGCAATTCTGCTCATCCGTCGCCGCTGGTTAATGCAATGTCGCGCTAGCATCGCCCTCACTTCGCCTTCCTCCGAAGGCGGCGGCGCAAGTCACAGCCGATTCAAAAGCCTTGAATTTACCAGCTTTCCAAGCGCTAGAGCGACCTAAAGCTCGCCTCAGCTCGTCTAGTTTCCTGGGAAAGTTCGAGCAATATTCGGAAAAAGCCAAAATTGCCAGCAGCAACTCAACAACAAATAGCGCTCAAAAAAATCTTAAACTAGCTCATCGGGCTTCCTTCATTACTGAGCGAAACGATAACCCCAAATATTTCAAATTGATAGGGTTTCTGTCTCTCATGCGTAAGTTGTGATTTAGCTTGCGGGCTGCCCAAATAAATATCATCCACACCTGAAATAAAACATCTTTTCGTTGATTAAAACTATACCTAAAGATGAATGGCGAACCGGGGCGATCGCTCTTAGCTTATAAGTTGTTAAGGTTGCAGTGTAACTGTGCCGTTAAAAAATAATCGAGCTAATGCGAATAAATTCGTTTGTTGACCTTGATTATTGGGCACCGATTATTAGAAAAGTTGCACGTTATGCTGTCAATTTGACCCTGCGGTTTTGGCATCACAAGCAATCGCAGCACTCTACAAAGTAAAAGCACGTATTAACCATGAAGAAATCTTCTAAATTGTTGAAAATTGTTTTAGCGAGCGCTTGTACTTTAGGTATAGCAACTGTTTCCTTAACAGTGCCTGCTTCTGCACAGTCAGGCGGCGGTGCAGGAGGCGGAAGTGGCACGAGTACGACTGGCACGAGTACGACTGGCACTGGTACAGGTACTGGTACGACTGGCACTGGTACAGGCACTGGTACGACTGGCACTGGTACAAGCGGTACAAGCGGTACAACGGGTACGACTGGTACGGGTACGAGCGGTACAGGCACTGGTACGACTGGCACTGGTACAAGCGGTACGAGCGGTACAGGCACTGGTACGACTGGCACGGGTACAAGCGGTACAACGGGTACGACTGGCACGGGTACAAGCGGTACAACGGGTACGACTGGCACTGGTACAAGCGGTACGACGGGTACAACTGGCACGGGTACAAGCGGTACAACGGGTACAACTGGCACTGGTACAAGCGGTACGACGGGTACAACTGGCACTGGTACAAGCGGTACGACGGGTACAAGCGGTACAACTGGTACGACTGGGGCGAATTCGGAAGTTTTGAGCGAGCGGCGCGATCGCCCCAATAGTTTGGGATGGCTGGGCCTGCTCGGCGCGTTCGGTTTGCTCAACTTGTTTCGCAAAGACGGTACAGCGCCGGATCATCGCTAGTTTCTGGCGATTCACGCTCGGGATAGCTTCGCTCGCGCGGAGTTTTGAAAACTTAGAGGCTTAGAAATTCATGACTTCACTCAATCGCAAAAGTTTGTTCAAAAAATTGGTAACAGTTGCCGGAATTGCTGGCGTTAGTTCCTTGATTGCTGTGCCGGGATTCGCAGAATTAAACCGCCAGACTCACGGCTTCAACTCGTCGGGCGATCGAGTTTTTGAGCTTGCTGATAATGCTTCCCAGGATCGTACATCTCCCCGCTCTCCCGCTAGCGATCCCAGCAACAATAACAATCCCGGCGGTCGTTCTTCCGACACTCCCACTACTCCCAGCAACAATAACAATCCAGGCGGTTCTCCTAGCACTCCAATGGGCGAAAGTTCTCCTAATTCTCTCAGCAGCAGAGACAGCAACTTTGTGATGCAAGCAGCTCAAACTGGTATGCTAGAAGTGCAGCTTGGCAAGTTGGCGGTGCAGCGCGGTTCTAGCGCTGGTGTCAAACAGTACGGGCAACAAATGGTCGATGAACACACGCAGGCTAATCAAGAACTGATGCAGTTAGCCATGCAAAAGGGTGTGGAAGTACCAACCGAAATGAGCAGCCAGAATAAAGCTTTGATCGATCAACTTTCTGGACTCTCTGGAACAAGTTTTGATACCGCTTACAAGCAGGCGATGCTTGACAGCCACAAGCAGGCTATTGCTTTGTTTCAGGCTCAGTCTCAACAGGGACAAGATCCCGAGTTGAAGGCTTGGGCCACCAAGACTTTGCCGAACCTTCAGGCGTACTTGCAAATGGTTAACCAAATGTTGGCAGATACCAGCCAGCCGTAATATGGGGTTGAGTTCGATCGCCCGCCTTTTGTGCGATCGGACTTTACCTTTGTCGCTGCGAGACTTAGCCTAGATTGATGATTTGTTAACAGACAGGGGTGCGATCGTCCGATCGCACCCTGTACCAGATTTATGCAAACAACCAAAAATTAGTTACTCCTCAGCGTCCACAAAAACAGTCACAGCCGCCACAGCGATTAGCATTTCATCATTTTTATCATTCAAAGAGGCGATCGCCCTTCCGGCCACAATCATTCCCCCTTGTTCGACAATCAGAGTTTTGCTCCCGAAAGGCAACACCGCCAACACCTCATCGGCCCGCACTTGTTCCGGGTAAGGAACAGCCACCTTCACCTCAACAATCATTTGATTTGGGTCAGTCAAACCCGCCACTTCCCAGACACCCAACAAAGCATTATGGGCGATCGCATTCCGTACAGCCCTTGCACAGGCTACAGTCGGTTCCTGCCCGTGCTGGTCTATACCCATCCCCATTTCAATGATGAAACATTTACGTGCCACAGTTACCCCTTGGTTGATTTTTTGCTGATAGTCGTTAGCGAAGCTTGCAGAAGAGGATCGCACTCTTTACCAAAACAATTATCAACCAAACCGACCGCTATTCATATTATTTTATAAATCGATATAACCACAAAATAGTAATACCAGTTAAAAAAACAATACCACTTTATGGAAACTCCAAACTCATATCGAATCAGTCATTTTCAATCTCAAATTTCAAATTTCAAATCTAAAATGGCATAACTTATGCTAATATAACCAAATTCACCATTCCTCGCGGACTGCCAAACTCATCGCCAGCTTGAATCATGGATAGTTTTCTACCAATTGCCTACTTTCAAAACCAATTTCTCCCATTTACCGACGCCAAAATTTCCATAGCCACCCACGCGCTGCACTACGGAACCGGAGTTTTAGGCGGGTTGCGGGGAATTCCAGACCCCCAAAATGCCGATCGAATCTTGCTATTTAGACTAGACCGCCACTGTCAAAGATTAAGTCAAAGTGCCGGCTTTCTCCACTGCGATTTGCCAGCCGACAAAATTCAACAAGTAATCATTGATTTTGTCAAGAAAAACCAGCCCACAAAATCATTTTATATCCGCCCTTTTGTCTACACATCCAGTTTAGGAATTGCCCCCAGACTGCACAACGTAGAAACAGACTTTTTCGTCTACGGATTAGAACTATCAGACTATTTGCCCAAAGAAGGAGTCAACTGTAGAATTAGCTCTTGGTACCGCCAAGAAGACCGCAGCTTACCATTAAGAGGTAAAATTAGCGGCGCTTACATTACCTCAGCTTTAGCCAAAACAGAAGCAGTAGAATCCGGCTTCGACGAAGCCATTATGATGAACACTCAGGGAAAAGTCAGCGAAGCTTCAGGAATGAACATATTTGTCGCCAGAAACGGTAAATTAATTACTCCAGGTTTCGATCAAGATATTCTCGAAGGAATTACCAGAGACAGCGTAATCACAATCGCCAAAGACTTAGGAATAGAAGTCATAGAAAGACCAGTTGATAAATCAGAACTATTAATTGCAGACGAAATTTTCCTGTGCGGAACCGCGGCTAAAGTTACGCCAATTAACCGAATAGAAAACTATCAATTGCCCAAAAACCGACCCATTACTGAAAAGATTTTGGACAAACTGACAGGGATTATCGAAAATCGCGACAGCAAGTACAAAGACTGGGTATTTCCGATTAATCTAAATTAATATTGTAGGGTGCGTCAGTTTACCAATTATCAATCATCACTCCTAATCCCATTCTGACGCACCATTTATTCGAGGAGTGCGTCAGTTGCGAGATTGTTAATTTTTTGCAAAAATCTACTTAGCTGACGCACCCTACTTCTCTGACGCACCATTTATTCGAGGAGTGCGTCAGTTGTGAAATTGTTAATTTGTAGAGAAAATCTCTCTCTGACGCACCCTACTCCTACGAACCTTTAGGACTCAAGTCCTTACTACGAACAAGTTTTATTCACACAAAACATCCGCATGATGACGAATATGATCCTCCATAAAACTCGCGATAAAATAATAGCTGTGATCGTAACCTTCCTGCATTCTCAAAGTTAACGACTTTCCCGCTTTCGCGCAAGCCTCCGCGAACACTTCCGGCAACAATTGCCCGTCAGCCAGATAGGAATCAGCAGTGCCACAGTCAATCAGAATCGGGCGGTTATATGGCGCTGCAACCACCAATTCGCTAGCATCCCAAGCCCTCCAAGCTACTTGGTCGCTGCCGAGGTAGTTGGCGAATATTTTTTGTCCCCAAGGGCAGCGGATGGGCGCGCAAATAGGTGCAAAAGCGGAAACTGAAAGATAGCGATCGCCATTTTTTAACGCACAAATTAAAGCCCCGTGTCCGCCCATCGAATGACCGAAAATTCCCTGTTTTTCCGGTATCCCTAGGAAATTTTCGGCGATTAGATTCGGCAATTCATCAACCACATAACTGTACATTTGATAATGAGAATTCCAAGGTGCGGCTGTCGCATCAATATAAAAACCTGCACCACTTCCCAAATCCCAATTGTCATCTTCCCCAGGAATGCCAGTATGGCGCGGGCTAGTGTCGGGCGCAACTAGCATTAACCCGTATTTTGCCGCAAATTGCTGCGCGCCAGCTTTTGCCATAAAGTTCTCTTCCGTACAGGTTAGTCCTGATAGGAAATATAGGACAGGTACGGGTTTATCTTGGGCTTGGGGCGGTTGGTAGACGGCGAATTTCATTTCGCTGTTACAGGTGGTAGATTGATGGCTGTAAAAGCCGAGTTTGCCGCCGAAGCTTTTATGTTCTTTGTGCAGTTTGAGAGTTTTTGACACCACAACTTACCAAATTACTAAAGAGTAGAAACTAGCTATTTTTTTATCGGCTGTAATAATGGGAGCTTGATTTACTTTCGCAACTGCTACAACCACTCTATCTACTGGATCTCGATGTTCCCATTCTAATTTGACACTTTCATACTTCTGGCCATTCTTCAGTTGTTGGGGTAGTTAAGTCTTCAAAATATTTTACTTTCCCTCGCATATCCTTAAATAATTCTTCAGTTGAAAGAGCTTTTTCATATTGAGAAATTCTCACAACTGGTTTAGTTCCGTCCATTACTAAAATTTCTTCACCCTCTAACTCTACCAGTTGCAGAAATTCTAGTAAATTAGCTTTTAATTGACTTTTATCAACAGTTTTCATGGTGGGATAATATCGCTTGTGTTGCGTTACAACCAATTGTATTTTAGGGCTGTGCTGTTTGTCAAGAACGTTGTCAAATATCAATCTACAGCTCGAATCAGACCGCAGTTAAAATCGAATTGGATTTTTTTTGACCGCAGAGAGCGCAGAGGACACAGAGGAAGAGAGAATAGAGAAAGATTTTTGTTCAAAATGTCAAAACTGTGCGAATTGATTCGCCTTTGTGCATTAAGTCAAAAGCTTCATTGATTTTGTCGATCGGCATTACGTGACTTACCAGGCTGTCAATATCAATTTTACCGTCCATGTACCAATCCACAATCTTCGGAACATCAGTCCTGCCTTTGGCTCCACCAAATGCCGTACCTTTCCAAACTCTACCAGTTACTAATTGAAACGGGCGGGTACTAATTTCTTGGCCGGCTCCGGCTACTCCGACAATTACGCTTACGCCCCAGCCTTTGTGACAGCATTCTAGAGCTTGGCGCATCACATTAATGTTGCCGATACATTCAAAACTATAATCAGCTCCGCCTTTGGTTAAATCTACCAAATAAGGCACTAAATCGCCTTCCACTTCGCGGGGATTGACGAAGTGAGTCATGCCGAATTTTTCTGCCATCTCTCGCTTGTCGGGATTCAAGTCTACGCCGACAATCATGTTAGCTCCCACCAGGCGCGCCGCTTGAATTACATTCAAACCAATGCCGCCCAAACCGAAAACTACTACATTAGAACCCGGTTCTACTTTCGCCGTGTTGATGACAGCGCCGATGCCGGTTGTTACGCCGCAGCCGATTAAACAAACTTTATCAAAAGGAGCATCATCGCGAATTTTTGCTACCGCAATTTCTGGTAATACTGTATAATTAGCAAAGGTAGAAGTTCCCATGTAATGGTAAAGTTTCTGCCCGTCTATAGAAAACCTACTCGTGCCGTCTGGCATCACTCCCTGGCCTTGAGTCACGCGAATTGCTTGACAAAGATTAGTTTTGCGGCTTAGACAATATTCGCAGTTGCGGCATTCGGGAATGTAGAGAGGAATTACCCGATCGCCCTTTTTGACACTCGTCACTCCCGCCCCAACATCTGCGACAATCCCGGCTCCCTCGTGGCCTAAAATTGCCGGAAACAAACCTTCAGGATCGGCCCCGGAAAGAGTATAAGCGTCAGTGTGACAAACACCCGTTGCTTTAATTTCCACTAGCACCTCTCCAGCCTGTGGTCCATCCAGCTCAACCATTTCAATGCTCAAAGGTTGACCGGCACTGCGAGCAACTGCTGCTTTTACTTTCATGCTTTTTCCCTGCCATCGATTTGTCAATTTACCCGTCAATATGTATTGTATTACTTAATCTCAAAATTGCAGCAACTATATGACAAAATTAATTGTAATTACCGGAGTCAGTCGCGGTCTCGGTCTTGCCCTGACCGAAAAGTTTATTGAATTGGGACATACAGTTATAGGATGCGCCCGTTCTTCCGAAGCGGTGGAAAAGCTCAAACAAAAATACAGTGCGCCCCACCATTTTACGTGTTTGGATGTCGCCAACGACGATCGAGTAAAAGATTGGGCTACAGAAATCTTGGCAAAAAATGAGCCGCCTGATTTGCTGATTAACAATGCAGGTGTAACCAATCATCTCGCATCTCTGTGGAATGTCAGTAACGAAGAGTTTTCGCAGGTAATAGATGTTAATATTAAAGGCACAGCTAATGTGATTCGCCACTTTGTCCCGGCAATGATTGCGAGAAAAAGCGGCATAATTGTCAACTTCAGTTCTGGTTGGGGAAGGTCAACTTCGCCGGAAGTCGCACCATATTGCGCTTCCAAGTGGGCGATCGAAGGACTTACGCGATCGCTCGCACAAGAACTGCCCCGAGGTATGGCAGCGGTTCCTTTAAATCCCGGGATAATTCACACGGATATGCTAGAAATTTCTTTCGGAGAAGATGCCGTTAATTACACCTCTGTCAAAGCGTGGGTGCAAAAAGCAGTTCCTTTTTTACTGAAATTGAAACCTTCAGATAATGGCGTGCCAATGACCGTTCCCGGATAATAGACATCTCCCAAAAAACCTTTGAAGAACAGGCAAGATGCCTGTTCCACAATAATTATGAGAGAGGTCTAACATAGCAACAGAAAGCAGGATTCGCGAACATCTCTCTTTTCTTCCCCTCTGCGCTCTCTGCGCTCTCTGTGGTTAAATAAAAAGATTTCAAAAATGAAATAAAATCACTATATTCCCAACTCAAACTCTTTCCCAAAATAGCCACTGTGAACTTGCCATTAACTTCAGCCTCGCAAACCCAAACCCGCAAAGCAGATCACATCCGAATCTGCCTCGAAGAAGACGTACAATTTCACGAAACTACCAGCGGACTCGAACGCTACCGTTTTGCTCACTGCTGTTTACCAGAACTCGATCGCACTGAAGTCGATTTAACCTCCACATTCCTCGGCAAAAAACTAGCCGCACCCCTGCTAATTTCCTCAATGACAGGCGGCACAGAATTAGCCCAGACAATCAATTATAGGCTCGCCGAGGTCGCTCAGGAATACAAATTAGCAATGGGAGTCGGTTCCCAGCGCATCGCCGTCGAAAACCCTCAACTAGCCTCTACATTTGCCGTCCGACGCTACGCTCCAGATATTCTGCTATTTGCCAATATCGGAGCCGTTCAATTAAACTACAATTACGGTTTAGAAGAGTGTCAAAAAATTATTGATATTCTCGAAGCAGATGCCCTAATTTTGCACCTCAATCCACTCCAAGAGTGCGTTCAAACTGAAGGCGATACTAATTTCAAAGGATTGTTAGATAAAATTGCAAAATTGTGCGATCAATTACCAGTACCAGTTATTGCGAAAGAAGTCGGCAACGGTATTTCAGGCAAGATGGCACAGAAATTGCTCGCAGCAGGGGTAGCTGCGATCGACATTGCCGGGGCCGGAGGCACTTCTTGGGCAAAAATAGAAGGAGAACGAGCCGGAGATGGCAAGCAGCGCAGGCTGGGCGCAACCTTTGCTGACTGGGGAATACCGACAGCCGAGTGCATTGTCAGCACCCGCGCCGCCGCCCCGGATGTTCCCCTGATTGCCTCTGGAGGCTTGCAAAACGGCTTGGATGCAGCAAAAGCCCTCGCCCTAGGCGCGGATGTTGCGGGACTGGCGCGGCCGTTTTTGCAAGCCGCAGCGGAATCGGAATCAGCTACAGCCCTCCTAGCTGAGGTTTTGATTGCAGAGATTGCTACAGTTCTTTTCTGCACCGGCTGCGCTAACTTGGATGAGTTAAAACATCCTGGGGTTTTGGAAAGGTTAAGATAGAAGAATGTCATACCAATTTAATGGGTCGTTGCACATATCTCGCTCCCCCTAAATCCCCCTTCAGAAGGGGGACTTTGAGAAGAATCTTGTCCCCCCCTTATTAAGGGGGGTTAGGGGGGATCGAGATATGTGCAGTCTCATAAAAAATTGGTATCAGTTGGCAGTTGTTAACAGCTAACAGTTAACAGTCAACAGTCAACAGTTAACAATGCCTAATTCCCAATTACACATTATCTAAATGAAAGATTTCCTAAAATATACTTGTGCAAGTTTGCTGGGAACCTTCCTCGGATTGTTGCTGCTGAGCGGTGTAGGATTGGGTGGACTGGTACTACTAATTGCTGTCGCGGCATCGTCGTCTAAAGATTCAGGGCCGCAAGTTAAAGATAAGTCTGTATTGGTATTAGACCTTTCTTTAAATATCACCGATAGTAAACCAAACCGCAGCACTAGCGCGGCGATTCAAGATGTGCTTTCGGACGAATCCGGCGATGCTGTGACGCTGCGGACTGTTTTAGACGCGATCGACTCTGCGAAAAAAGACCCGAAAATCGTGGGCATTTATCTCGAAGGTAGTTCGGATTCCAGCAGCAGCGGGTTTGCTAATCTCAAAGAAGTTCGATCGGCATTACAGCGTTTCCGAGATACCAAAAAACCGATTTTTGCTTACCAAATGGACTGGAATGAGCGAGATTATTACCTCGGTTCAGTTGCAAATACAATTGCTGTAAATCCCTACGGATCTGTAGAAATCAACGGTTTTAGCAGTCAATCAATGTTTTTGACCGGTGCTTTGGAAAAATACGGTGTGGGAGTGCAAGTGACTCGCGTCGGCAAATACAAGTCAGCCGTTGAACCGTTTTTGCTCAAAAAAATGAGTCCCGAAAATCGCCAGCAAACTCAAAAATTGCTCGGAGATATTTGGGGAGAATACCTGAAAACTGTCGGCCCAAACCGCAAATTGACAGTTCCGCAACTGCAAGCGGTTGCTGATAATGGCGGAACTTTGATGGCTGACGAAGCCCTCAAAAGTAAGTTAGTTGATAAAGTTGTATACTTTGATGAAATTGCAACTGAACTCAAAAAACTCACAGGAACCGATCGCGAAAACAAATCTTTCAAGCAAATTAGTTTGAAAAACTACGCCAGAGTTGCTGAGGATAACAACTCAACTCGTGCTAACAAGAAAAATCAAATTGCTGTACTTTACGCCGAGGGAGAGATTGTAGACGGCGAAGGCGGCCCGACTCAAGTCGGAGGCGATCGCATCGCTCAAGAAATGCGTAAAATCCGAGAAGATGACGACGTGAAAGCCGTTGTTTTGCGCGTCAACAGTCCTGGAGGCAGCGTCACCGCTTCTGAAGTCATCGGGCGCGAAGTGGCGCTGACGGGCAAAAAGAAACCAGTTATCGTTTCGATGGGCAATTTGGCAGCATCCGGCGGCTATTGGATTTCAATGGGCTCCAGCAAAATCTTTGCCGAAGCAAATACGATTACCGGTTCGATCGGCGTTTTTGGAATGCTGTTCAACGCCGAAAAGTTGGCTGCTAACAACGGCTTGACTTGGGACGTGGTGAAAACCGCCCGTTTTGCAGATATTAACACGGTTTCCCGCCCGAAAAATCCTCAAGAATTGGCGAATATTCAGAGGATAGTCGATCGCATTTACGATAGATTTATCACCAAAGTCGCCGACTCCCGCAAACTGCCAAAAAACAAGGTGCAAGAAATTGCTCAAGGCAGAGTTTGGTCTGGAACAGCAGCAAAGAATTTGGGTTTAGTCGATGCAATTGGCGGGCTTGAAGATGCGATTAGAGAGGCAGCAAAGCAAGCTAAACTCGGCGACGATTGGCAGTTGGAAGAATATCCAAAAAGTCGCAGTTTGGAAGAGAGAATTTTGGAAAAATTTTCCGGCGTTCATGTTTTGAAACCAGCCACCAAACTCGATCCGCTAACGGCCGAAGTTAAAAAAATGCAGGATGAGTTGGCTGTTGTCAAGTCAATGAACGATCCGCAAGGAGTTTATGTTCGCTTGCCTTTCAATTTGCGGATTGATTGATTGAGTTATATCAATTCCGACTGCGCCGGAATGATATAGAGGAAACGGCAGTGCCGTTTCCCTACCGCCATCAATTGTAGGGACATGGCACTGCCGTTTCC
>ENA-OFDP01000219-OFDP01000219.1-metagenomes-genome-assembly--contig:-NODE-219-length-27125-cov-6.843738_pt1 | contig 27125 bp, 22 predicted proteins | sample MGYA00153389_OFDP01 | MGnify analysis MGYA00153389
AGCAATCCCTGAAATTTAGAGTAGGGGCAATTCATACTCCTTTCTCAGCAACGCCCAAATTTTAATAGAGGCGCTCCCAACAGGATATTCGATCGCGAAGCCAACAAAACCATCCATCGAATTTGCAGTCATAATAAAAAGGTGACAATTGCAACCGCTCTCGATCGAAAAAAATGTCAAAATTAGTCAGGACGATCGGGCACGCTGCCGCCAGTAAACCGGGCTTCTCCTTTCCACCTTTGGATCTTCCCTGACTTAATTGCCTGAAGCGATCTGGTTGAGAGGTAAGTTTTGTGACTATTATTTTTAATAATTGACAATTTATGCAGCAGCCGATCGCCCGATCGCCCGATTTATCAGTAAATATACGCAGTTGGGATACTCGATCGACCTCCCAAGCTAGAAAAAATACGGAAATGTAGCGTGAGTACCTGCTAAGTGCTAGCAGAATGAGAAGAATTTGTCCTTTCCTCAGCTCCTGTGATTTACCATACTCAACTTGCAGAGCGCTATTAGGATGTCATCTACCTCGATACCATACCGCAAAATAACTAAAAAAATAGCACTATGTTTCATCAATACTTGTATCACGAAGTAACAGACTTGCGTCAAAAGCTAGCTCACCTAGAAAGAGAAATGCAGTCTCAAACCTGGTTCAAAAAGCTACAAGCACTGATGGGAGTGATTGGCAAAATTCGCGAATCCCTAGACTTAGAAACAATATTCAAAACCACAGCCACCGAAGTCCGGCAACTCCTAAATGCCGATCGAGTCGCCGTCTATCGCTTCATCCCCGAGTCGGACTGGAACGACGGTGAAGTAGTCTCCGAAGACGTACTTTCCCAGTACAGCCCATCTCTGGGCGCAAAAGTCCACGATCACTGCTTCGGCGAACAATTTGCAGCCAGCTATGCCAAAGGATATGTTCAATCTGTCACGGACATCTACAAAGCTCGGTTGAGCCCTTGTCACCTCCGAATCCTCAAGCGATTTCAAATCCGAGCCAACTTAGTCGTACCGCTGCTGCAAGGGCAACATCTCTGGGGATTGCTGTGCATTCATCAATGCGGCCAACCCCGGGAATGGCAACCAGACGAAATTGAATTTGCCAAGCAAATAGGAGAACATTTAGCAATCGCTATCTACCAAGCCGAATTGCACTTGCAAACCCAAAGGCAATTAGTAGAAATCGATCGCACGCAGCAACAACTGCGCGAAAGCGAGAAAAGATATCACCAAATTCTTGACTCGATCGGCGATATGGTATTGGTCAAAGGCCCCCAATCAAAAATTCTCTGGGCTAATCAAGCATTCCGCGACTATTACGGCATGAGTGACGAGGAACTGCAAGGGATGGTAGACGCACCTTTCGCCAATCCCGACCATACTCTCCAGTACATCCAAGATGATACCTTCGTATTTGAAACCGGACAAACTCTGGAAATTTCCGAAGAACCCGTCGTGCGACATGACGGAGAAGTGCGACTTTTTAGTACAGTCAAAACACCCATCCGCAACGAAGATGGGCAAGTAACAATGACCGTCGGCATCTCCCGCGATATGACAGAACGCAAACTAGCAGAAGAAGCGGTTAAAGCTAGCGAAACAAAATACCGCAGCCTGGTAGAAACCTCCCAAGACATGATTTGGTCGGTCGATACTTTCGGACGTTACACCTTCGTCAACCCAGCAGTTAAATACATCTACGGTTACGAATCAGCAGAAATGCTCGATCGACCTTTCTCTGACTTTGTGACACCAGAACAACTTCAGAAAGATTTAGCAGTTTGCACCCGCCTAGAGGCCGGAGAATCAGTTTTCCAACACGAGAGTGCGCAAATTGCTAAAGACGGTAGCATCAAATATCTAATGTTCAATGCGATCGCCCTGTACGACGAAACCGGAAACTTTCTCGGCACCACAGGCACTGCTACCGACATTACCGATCGCAAACGGGCCGAAGCAGCCTTGCAACACGCTAACGCCGAACTAGAAGTTAGAGTAGAAGCACGCACCGCCGAACTGCGCCAGACTTTTGCCGCCCTCAGTGCCAGCGAAACCAAGTTTCGGACGATCGCGGCCACCATCCCGGGAGCTCTGTTCCAGTTTTGCAGCCGGGACGGAGTTTGGCAAATGGACTACATGAGCGATCGCATCTTCGATCTCACGGGTGTCACAGCAGCAGAAATGATGGGAGACATCAATATATTCATTTCCCGCCTCCACCCCGAAGACTTGGATGGCTTCCTCGCTTCGGTGAACGAAGCCGTAGAAAACCTTTCTCCTTGGCACTATGAGGGGCGATTAGTCAAGCCCGACGGTGAGACTCTCTGGTGGCAGGGCGACTCAATGCCTACCCACAGCGATAAGAGCGAAATCGTATTTTGTGGCGTCCTATTCGACATTACCGATCGCAAAGTTGCCGAAACCGCCATCGGCAACAGCCAGCGGCAGCTCAAAGAAGCCCAGAGACTCGCCCACGTCGGCAATTGGGAACTGGACGCAGCAACCGGAATCGTCACTTGGTCGGAAGAACTTTTCCGCATCTTCGGACTCCAACCAGCGGCTACTGCACCCACCACCGAAGAGCAAGCCACTCTGATCCATCCAGAAGATTTGGAATTGTGGCAGACTCAAGTGCAGCGGGGAATCGAAGCAGGCATCTCCTTTGATTTTGACTTGCGACTTTGCCGTCCCGACGGCATCCTGCGACATCTCAACGCCTTGGGCCGGGCTGAAACCGATGCCAGTGGCAAGGTGCTAAAATTGTTCGGCACGGTGATCGACATTACCGATCGCAAAGCCGCCGAAGCAGCGCTGCGGGAAGCAGCAGCCGAGTTGGAAGACAGAGTGAGCGATCGTACAGCAGAGTTGTCCCAAGCAGTCTCCCAGTTAGAACAAGAAATCGGCGATCGCAAAAACGCTGAAGCCGAACTGCAACGCGCTCAACAGTTTATGGAATCAGTCCTCAAAACCATACCCGTCGGAGTCTTTGCCAAGGATGCCCAAGAACTGCGATTTATACTGTGGAATCCGGCCGCCGAAGAGTTGCTCGGTTTCAGCGCAGCAGAAGTTATCGGCAAAAATGATTACGACTTTTTCCCGACAGAACAAGCTGATTTTTTCACCGCCAAAGACCGGCAAGTGCTCAACAGTGGACAAATTGTAGAAATCGCCGAAGAAGATGTTGAAACCAGCCAAGGAGAATCCCGGATATTTCACACTAAGAAAACATCCATACTCGGTGCTGATGGCAAACCGCAATATCTCTTAGCTGTCACCGAAGACATTACCGATCGCAAGCGGGGAGAAATTGCCTTGAGGCGATCGTCAGCCCAACTCAAGCAGCAAGCCGATCGAGAAAAATTGCTCAACAGTCTCACCGCTCAAATCCGCAATTCCCTCGACTTCGACAGCATCATTACAGTCGCAGTTAAGCAAATTCGCGCTTTCCTTTCAATCGATCGCTGCAATTTTGCCTGGTACCGCGACGACGGGAACGATCCTGTTTGGGAAATTATTCAAGAATCTCGCAGCCCCGAACTTCCAGATTTAATCGGTTCCTATCCAGCTTCTAACTTTGGCACTCTCGGAGAACAGCTATTTCATCTAGAAACCCTGCAAATTGATGATGTCCAAGCCCTAGCAGACCCTCTTTGGATCGAGTGTCTTAGTTCTATGGGCTACCAATCTATGTTGGCAATTCCGATGCAGGCACTTTCGGGAGTCGTGAGTGCTGTTAGCTGCTCCCACTCCGGTGCTGTGCGACCTTGGACTGAGGGCGAAGTAGAATTATTGCAAGCCATTTCAGTTCAATTGGCGATCGCCCTCAATCAAGCCGATCTTTATACCCAAACTCGCAACAAAGCTCGCGAATTAGAGCAAACCTTGCAGCAATTAACCAGCGCTCAATCGCAGTTAATTCAAAGCGAAAAAATGTCCTCTCTCGGTCAACTCGTCGCAGGAGTCGCTCACGAAATCAACAACCCAGTTAACTTTATTTACGGCAATCTCAGCCACGCTAACGATTACACTCAAGACTTGCTGCACCTGATCGAACTTTACCAAAACCACTATCCCGATCCAGTCCCAGAAATACTAGAGGAAGTAGAAACTATTGAACTCGACTTTCTGATGGATGACTTGCCGAAACTGCTTTCCTCGATGAAAGTCGGTGCAGACAGGATTCAGCAAATCGTTGCATCTCTGCGCACATTCTCCCGCATGGACGAAGCTGAAATGAAAGCAGTCAACATCCACGACGGCATAGATAGCACTTTGATGATATTGCAGCATCGCTTCAAAGCTAAACACAATCAGCAAGAGATTGCAGTGATTAAAACCTACGGCAATTTGCCTTTAGTTGAATGTTATGCCGGACAGTTAAATCAGGTATTTATGAATGTTCTAAGCAATGCTTTAGATGCTTTGGAAGAAAGAGATTTGCGGCGTTCTGCGGATGAAATGCGTCAAAATCCTAGTATCATTTCCATCACAACTGAAATGCCCAAACCCGATCGCATACTCGTTCAGATTGCTGACAACGGGGCGGGAATGCCAGAGAGTGTCCGCAATCGACTGTTTGACCCGTTTTTTACTACTAAACCCGTTGGTAAAGGTACTGGGATGGGTTTGTCGATTAGCTACCAAATTGTTACAGACAGACACAACGGCTCCCTGCAATGCACCTCTTCACCGGGAAATGGTGCAGAATTTGCGATCGAGATTCCGCTGAAAACTAAGGAATGAGAATTAAATAACTTACAATTTTTATTGTTCTTGTGGGACGGGCGGGACGCCCATCCCACAAGAACGGGCGGGACGCCCATCCCACAAATATGTGTAAATTATTTAATTCGCGATCCTAACTGTTAATTTGTGATATCAATTCCGATGCTAACAAATTTGATATTAGTTGTTAGTTGTTAGTTGTTATTGGTTATTAGTTACGATGGTAATATGAATTCCGGCTACACCGGAATTGATCTGATTTACCTGAGAAATGTTATATCTAAATATCTATCTGTGGATAGATGTTGACTTAACTCGCGATCGAGCTTGTTAAATCAAAATTTGCACTCTTCACTCAAGGATTATTAAGTAAGCTAAAGTTTACTTAAATTTTTATTGCACAAACTCACTAAATCCCGCGAAACAACAGAAAGCGAGTTATCAGAGAAATAAGGCGATCGTGCCGCCATTTCTCCAAAGCCAATGCAAAAAATAAATTCCCCGCCACCACGAAGGCAAAAGCCTCATCTTTTAGCATTATTTGGTGTCACATTAGCCACCGTCTTGCTTTTATTTATTGTGCTGCCGGCACTGACTCAACAGCCAGTCGTGCTGACTATGTTAATGCAAGGGCAAGACATTGCCAACTGGAGACCATTTGTCAAAGAATTTGAACAAAAAAACCCTAACATTCGGATCGACCTAGTAGAAGGGCCCTTTGACACAAACCTGGTAGAAAATCTTTACACATCAGCCTTTCTTTTAGGCCAGTCGCCCTACGACATCATCAACATGGATATTGTCTGGGTTCCCAAATTTGCCGCCGCCGGTTGGGTAAGAGATTTGACAGATAGAATTTCTCCCGAACAACTATCAAAATTCATCCCAGGTAACGTCGAAGGCGGGCGGTATCGAGGCAAACTTTACCGAATTCCCCACGCTTCCGATGCCGGAATGCTTTACTATCGCAAAGACATTTTAGAACAAGCCGGAATTGCAGCGCCGAAAACCTTTGAAGACATGATAAAAATCTCTCAAAACTTGCAGAAACAGGGAAAAGCAACTTGGGGTTATTTGTGGCAAGGTAAACAATACGAGGGAGTATCTGCGATGTTTGTCGAGGTGCTCTCCGGTTTCGGCGGCTTCTGGGCTAACCCTCAAACTTTTGAAGTAGGGTTAGATAAACCGGAGGCAATTAAAGCAGTTGAGTTTCTCAAAAATACGATCGCCTCTGGCATCTCTCCTCCGGGTGTAACCACCTACGGCGAAGAAGAAACCAGACTTTTGTTTCAAAACGGTAAATCGCTATTTTTGCGAAATTGGCCCTATGTTTGGAAGCTGGCAAATGCCGAGGGCTCGAAGGTTAGAGGCAAAATTGCGATCGAGCCAATGCTCAGCAGTATCGGTAAAACAGGCGGTTCCTGCTTGGGCGGCTGGGGCTGGGGAATTGCCAAAACCTCAAAACATCCAGAACAAGCGTGGAAAGCAATTCAATATCTTACCAGCGAGGAAACCCAGCGCAAATTTATTTTAGAAACAGGTTTAATTCCCAGTTACAGATCCCTATTTACCAACAAAGAAATAGTCGCCAAATATCCCCACTACCCGCAACTGCTAAAAGTAGTTGAACGACCAGCTTTGCGCCCACCCATAGCACAATATGCTCAAGCTTCTGATATTTTGCAACGCTATTTGAGTTCAGCTTTTACTGGGAGAATGAGTGCAGAACAAGCAATGAAAGCAGCGGCTAGCGAAACTCGCAATTTATTAGGCAGTTTGAAACAACCCAAAGCTTTATAAATTTGACATCTTGCCTCTGTTAGAAACAGGCAAGATGCCTGTTCCACAAAGAGTGATTTTTTTATTGTGGGGTGGGCATCTTGCCCGCCCGAACAGGCAAGATGCCTGTTCCACAAAAAGTTAATTCAATTGTGGGGTGGGCTTCTAGCCCGCCCTAAAGGCATAAATTAAAGGTGAAAAATATGCAATCAGACAAGATGCGACAGCGCGAACAAAAAACCGGATGGATATTAGTAGCACCAGCTTTGATAATTTTGCTGCTAGTATTTGCTTACCCAATATTGCGCGCTTTTTGGCTGAGTTTATTCACCCAAAACCTCGGTACTGAATTAAAACTGGTTTTTTCGGGTTTTGCTAACTACAGTCGAATGTTAGGCGACGGGCATTTCTGGCAGACTTTAAGCAACACGGCAGTATTTACGATCGCCTCTGTTATCCTGGAATTAATTCTCGGCATGGGCATTGCCTTAGTCTTAAATCAATCTTTCGCAGGGCGCGGCATTGTCCGCACAATTTCCCTCTTGCCTTGGGCGCTGCCGACTGCATTGATGGGTGTAGCTTGGGCGTGGATTTTTAACGACCAATACGGCGTAATTAACGACATTTTGATTCGCTTGGGATTGATTAAAAATAGCATTAGCTGGCTGGGAGATCCGACTTTGGCAATGATGGCAGTGATTACAGCAGATGTGTGGAAAACTACGCCGTTTGTCAGCTTGCTGTTGCTAGCGGGATTGCAATCAATTCCCGGTGATTTGTACGAAGCCCACGCCATTGACGGCGCGAGTAGCTGGCAGAGTTTCCGTCAAGTTACCTTACCCCTGCTGATGCCGCAAATTGTGATTGCCTTGCTGTTTCGATTTGCCCAAGCATTCGGCATTTTCGACTTGATTCAGGTAATGACGGGAGGAGGGCCGGCGGGGGCAACGGAGACGGTTTCTATCTACATTTACAGCACGGTAATGAGGTATTTAGACTTTGGGTATGGGGCGGCTTTGGTGGTGTGTACTTTTTTGCTGTTAGTGGCCGCAGTGGCGATCGCCGCTTACCTGTTATCGAGAGCCCGCGTCAATGCAGCCGGAGGAAATTAAATTATGTCGATCGCCCGCGAACAACCTACCACAAAAAAAACTTTTGAGATCCGGCAATTAATCTTGCCAATCTCAGCGCTCTTAATTGTCGCATATTTCCTCGCACCTATTATCTGGCAGGTGCTGACTTCTTTCAAAGTAAATGCGGATATTTCAGCGATTCCCAACGTCTACATTCCCAAACGAATTACTTTCGAGCATTACCTGTCCCTATTCCAACGCCGCCCATTTGCACTTTACATTTTAAATAGTGCTTTTGTTTCCATTACTTCAACATTGCTGTGTTTAGCAGTAGGAGCTCCCGCAGCTTATGCCTTAGCCAGGTTGCGGCTGTGGGGCGAAAGAATTATCCTCGCAATTGTGACGATTGTGACCCTATTTCCGGCGGTGCTGCTGTTTTTGGGATTGTTAGAAATTGTCAAAGCTTTGAACTTAGGCAATAATTATTTAGCCTTAATTATTCCGTACACCGCTATCAATCTGCCGCTGACAATTTTGGTAATGCGGAGTTTCTTTCAACAGTTGCCAAAAGATTTAGAAGATGCGGCTAAGGTTGACGGATACAACACTTTTCAAATGCTGTGGCAAATCGTGCTACCGATGACATTTCCCGCTTTAGTGACAACTGGAATTTTAACGTTTATTTCTGCTTGGAACGAGTTTATTTTCGCGCTGACATTTATGACTCGCGAATCTCTGAAAACAATTCCCGTCGCCACGGCTCAACTCAGCGGCGCGTCAGTCTTTGAAATTCCTTACGGCCCGATCGCCGCAGCCACCGTTTTAGGAACATTACCCTTAGTTTTGCTAGTTTTAGTGTTCCAGCGGCGCATCGTTCAGGGTTTAACAGCCGGGGCGGTAAAAGGATAATGAACTGGTTCCTAGGCTCTGCCTGGGAACCGATATCACTCTTGCTCTGCCTCGCTTTTTAAACAGGCAAATTGGAGGCAGAGCCTCCGGATCTGCGTTACCAGGCAGAGCCTGGGAACGAGTAACAGTCCATAATTAATTACCCATTAAAAAACATGGCAAAACTGCAACTAAAAAACCTCAATAAAACCTACAGCCCTAAAAATGTTCCCGTAAAAGACATTAGTTTGGATGTCAGCGAGGGAGAATTTCTGACATTGTTGGGGCCATCGGGATGTGGTAAATCAACGACGCTGCGGTTAATTGCAGGGTTGGAACAGCCGACTAGGGGCGAGATTAGAATTGGCGATCGCAATGTGACTTATCTCAGACCGGGCGATCGGGATATTGCCATGGTTTTTCAAAGTTACGCGCTGTATCCGCACATGACAGTATACGAAAATATGGCATCGAGCCTCAAACTGCGCAAAATCTCCTCCGGCGAAATCAACCGATTAGTGACGGAAGTTGCAGCATCCCTCGGATTGACTGAATTAGCCGATCGCAAACCCGGAAAACTATCAGGCGGACAGCGGCAGAGAGTAGCCCTAGGCCGCGCCTTAGTGCGCCAACCGGAAGTATTTTTGCTCGACGAACCTTTGAGCAATCTCGACGCATTATTGCGGGAAAAAGTTAGGGCCGAACTCAAACAATTATTTTCCTCCCAAAAAGCTCCTGTAGTTTACGTCACTCACGACCAAACCGAAGCAATGACGCTTTCTACAAAAGTCGCAGTTCTTAACAACGGCAGCGTGCAGCAGCTTGACCCGCCAAACTTAATTTATACCCGTCCTGCAAATCAGTTTGTAGCGGGTTTTGTGGGTAGCCCGCAAATGAATTTGTTTGTGCTTAAATGCCAGGGCAATTTTGCAATGTTAGGCGATTTTGAAGTTAGACTACCGGATCTGCCGACTGTCCCCCCAGAAATTGTGTTGGGAATTCGCCCGGAACACGTCGGCTTTGCTGAGGGGACGGAGGCTGGCGAGACTACAATTAAAGGCGAGGTTTATTTAGTGGAAAATTTGGGAATGCAAAACTTAATTAGCGTCCGAGTTAAAGGTACGGAGTCACGGACTGTGCGCGTTTTGCTTCCGGGAGACCGCAAGTGGAATTCAGATATTGTAGAGCTAATCTTTCCGCCTCGGTTAATACATTGGTTTGATGTCAAGACCGGCGATCGCTTGCAGTGAGAAGTTCCGCTCCACGGCATTATTTATTAACAGCGCTATGTCTGTGTGCTGATAAACACATCTTCGGCTTTTCAGCAAATTTATAACTTTAGTTAGAGGTAGAAGTATTTTGATACTGTTTAAATTGAGAAATGTTGAAACTTCTCGAAAAAGAACTTAGGGAGTATTGCCGAGATGAATTTAATTTCCACTGCGATCGAGCGTATCAGTTCCCTGTTTAAGGGCTTGCAGGTCAAACGTTTTTTGTCTGTAGTCCTAGTCGGTTTTGTGTTGCTGACGGCAAATGTTAATGCTGGAGGCAATAGCAAATCTTACGGCACGCAAGTTGGCTCCAAGGCCGATCTTAACAACCCCGAGAGACCTCAAACAACCCGGGAATGGAGGCAAGAAGCTCGCGAAACTAAGAACGATCCGGGCCAGAGAGTTCAGAAGATCGGGCAAGAGGCAGGAGCTGCTGTGAAAGAATTTGGGGAAATGTACCAAGACACCGCTAAAAGAAGTATCCGCGAATTAAAGGATTAGGAATAGTTTTTTGTGGCAAGGGCCGAAAATTCCGTTCCTAATATAGTGCAAGATGTGCATTTAACGTCACATCTCGCACTATTTTTTTAGCTAAATTTAAGTTTTAAATTATTTTAAACGATGTAAGATACAAATTTTCTTGGTATTGACAGTTTTGGTGCGTGTATGTTTGCCAGTAGTTTAAGCAACGAGGGGTTAAAAACAATAGATGAATAAACATCTTAACAGTCTTTTCCTAGCCGGCTTGCTGTTCATCTTACCTGTTTGTCCGGCGACAATTTCCCGCGCTCAACTTCCCGAAGCTTCGGAGACTAACGCCAAGCAAACAAATCTCCTCAAAGATCAACTATATTTTGGCTTAACTAAACCGGGAGGCGAGACAATTTCTGAATCAGAATGGCAGGAGTTTGTCAAGGCAGTTGTTACCCCTTGCTTTGGGAAAAGCTAACGGTATTAGATGGCTCCGGGCAGTTTCTCAACAGTTCGGGAATGCTGATTCCAGAAAACTCTAAAATAGTTATTTTAATTTATGAAAGTAGCCCGGAAAAAAACCAAGCTATTAATGAAATTATTGAAACTTATAAGACAAATTTTCAGCAGGAGTCGGTGCTGCGGGCAACCAGCGAAGTCAAAGTTTCTTGCTGATTTGTCGCTCGGCTCATGCAATTTATGATATGATAGACATAATTCCAGGTGATACCCTGAAAGATAAGTAGGGTGCAGGTACTGAGAAAAATCGTTAATTTGTGGGTAGCGATCGCACATTGCAATAAATTCCTAAAAAGACCAGCCTGGGAGCGAAAAAGATGATGAACGACGGTGACAAAAAATCTGAACCCCCGGAAAAAGAGGATTCAAAAAATTTGGATGGTATGGCTAAAGCTTTTATTGTGAGCGTGGCTTGGTCTTACGCAGAAGCATTGGAACGAACGAAGCACGCCCAAAATCAACAGGAAGCAATGCCGGAATCTCAGGCAGAATCTCAACCAGAATCTGAGACAGAAACAGTCGATCGCACTTTTGAAAACAATTAATCGGCAAAGGTGTTTTAGGTTGAGAAAAATCAACGCTTCGTCACAGCCTCTGCGATTGCTTTGCTCGGAGATAGCGATTGCTCGCGACAGAGGCGAACAACACAAAATGGGGAGCGAGCAGATTTGGGGCGATCGACTTTTGCGACAGATGCCCCAAATTAAAGCAGTTTGTATTCGATTTGACTAAATGTATTTCCGTCAATCCATTTTAGATTTTAAATTTTAGATGAAAGAATTGAAGACAGCGACCTCACGAATGAATCCGGGGGCTTGTACCCTGGCTGCTTCCCGGCCCAAGAGTTAAAACTAAACAATTTAAGCTTTTACCGCTACAGTGTACAAAACAAATAACCAATTTTTAGATCGATCTCATGTCTAATTCAAAAATGATTGGCAAAACGATCGCAGGTGGTCTTTGCTTCTTCGGCATCCTCGCCATCAACGCCTCACAGGGTCACGCATTCGCAGCAGCACCAACAATTGCCCAAGCAGCCGCCCCGGCCGCAGCCCCAGCCCCGGCCCCAGCCCCAGCCACTAGCAACCTCGACAAGCAACTCCTAGGCCAATGGCAAGGCACAGTCCCCTCCGGTCAGTCTTTCACCTTCGTCTTTGCCCCAGAAGGTAAATTGTTTCTGATGGCTAAAGGCCCCGATGGAGCCGCCCGCGCCAAAGAAATGAGGTACAAAGTTAATCTCGGTGCAAAACCGATGCAGATTGATGTCGGTCTCAGCAGCACAGAAACCGTTCAGACTGTTTTTGAGTTGACTCCCGAAGGTCAAATGCGCCTTCAGTTGCAAGGCACCAATCCCGGACAGCCGAGACCGAATTCGTTAAACGAGCAGGCAACTGTGTTTAAAAAGGTCTCTGAGGCAACTGCACTGCCTGCTGATACTCAGGTCATCGGTTATTGATGAAAGTAAAAGCTTTCTGTCTTTAACAGGCACTTAGAGTCCGCCCCAAAGACGTAAGTTATGCCTCATATGTTGCACCATTTTCAATAACAGGCTTTCCGGCCTGTTCCACAAAGAGTGAATTTGATTGTGGGATGGGCCGGAGAGCCCGTCCATAAAAAGCTTATTGAAAATGGTGCAATATGTAAGAGGAGACGGAGGAGACGGCAGTGCCGTGTCCCTACAATTGATCGCGGTAGGGACACGGCACTGCCGTCTCCTCGCTTGTCATTCCGGCGTAGCCGGAATTGATACCAACCGCCGACTCGATCGATCGAGTCATGAACCGCGATTTGGTATTATCCGTGGAACAGCTTACAATCCACTTAATCTCCATTTAACTTTTGCCGTAAACCTTAATGAGTGAAACCGTTCTAGAAGTTCGCAACCTGCGGGTTCAATTTCAATCTGCGGATGCAGGCAATGCGTCCGCAACAGTCAAAGCTGTTGACGGTATTTCCTTTGAGGTGAAGCGAGGGCGAACTCTGGGAATTGTGGGAGAATCGGGTTCGGGAAAATCCGTCACATCCCTGGCTGTGATGGGTTTGCTGTCTAGTTCGTCAACCAGAATTGAGGGCGAAATTTGGTTTTATCCCACAAAAGACGGTGCTAGCAATCCGGCTGTAAATCTGCTGGAAATGCCCGACAGGGAAAAACAAACATACCGGGGCAGCCAGATTGCGACGATTTTTCAAGAGCCGATGAGTTCGCTCAATCCGGTTTATACGATCGGATTTCAACTCACCGAAGCCATTTGTCTGCACCAAAAGGTGTCGCAGACAGAAGCGCGGCGCAAAGCTGCTTCTCTGCTGCAAGAGGTGAAGTTGCTAGCGAGTGACGAGGAACTCCGGCAGCGGTGTTTGGCTTTGCCGCAAGCAGCAGTTGGCGAGGACGTGAGCGATTTGATGCAATTCATCAACCGCCAAAAACAGGCTATGCTCGATCGCTACCCCCATCAATTATCAGGTGGTCAAATCCAGCGCGTGATGATTGCAATGGCGATTTCTTGCAATCCGACTTTATTAATTGCCGATGAACCCACAACAGCCCTAGACGTAACCGTGCAGGCAACAATCTTAGCTTTGCTGCGCGAGTTGCGGGACTCTAGAGGCATGGCAATGATTTTTATTACTCACGATTTGGGCGTGATTGCTGAAATTGGCGATACCGTGGCTGTGATGTACCGAGGCAAGATTGTTGAGTGCGGCGCGATCGAGCAAATCTTCAGCAATCCCCAACATCCTTACACGAAAGGTCTGTTAGCTTGCCGCCCAACTCTCGATCGACAACTGCGCCGCTTGCCGACAGTTTCTGACTTTATGGATGTCACCACAAATGCTAGCGGCGAATTAGTAATTGTCGAAAAAAATACCGATGTAGACGGCGACAACAGCGGAGGAAATCCCGCTTTTGCCACTGGAAAACCGCCTAGACTGCCGCATATTTCCGGGCCTTTGCTAGCTGTTAATAACTTGCGAGTTGGTTTTCCGGTGCAGGGAATGTTTGGCGAAACAAAACGCTTGTTTCTGGCGGTAAACGATATTTCTTTTGAGGTTTATCCAGGGGAAACTTTGGGTTTGGTGGGCGAATCTGGCTGCGGCAAATCAACTTTGGCGAGAGCTTTGCTGCAATTAATTCCGATCGCCAGCGGTAAAGTGTTTTTTGAAGGTCAAGAAATTACGCCTCCTGCGAAAAGTAGTTCTGGATCGCAGTGGCTGGCTAATTATCGGATGCAAAAACAGTACGATCGCAAATTGCGGTGGCTGCGGCGCGATCTGCAAATTATTTTTCAAGACCCTTTTAGTTCTCTCGATCCGCGCCTGAATATTGGGGATGCGGTGATGGAACCGATGGTGATTCACCGCTTTGGGAAAAATCAGAAGGAACAGCGCGATCGCGCGGCTTATTTGTTGGATAGAGTGGGTTTGAATCCCGATTTTATGCGGCGCTACCCTCACGAGTTTTCGGGCGGACAGCGGCAGCGAATTTGTATTGCTAGAGCTTTGGCTTTGAATCCTAAGTTTATTATTTGCGATGAGTCGGTTTCGGCATTGGATGTTTCGGTACAGGCGCAAGTTTTAAATTTGCTGAAGGAGTTGCAAACAGAGTTTGGACTGACTTATATTTTTATTTCTCACGATTTGAGCGTGGTCAAGTTTATGAGCGATCGGGCGATCGTCATGAACAAAGGTAAAATCGAGGAAATTGGCACAGCCGATCGCATTTACCGCCAGCCCCAACAAGCTTACACGCGACAACTTATAGCTGCTATTCCGGCGGGGAATTTGGCACGAATTCGGGAACAGCAATTAGGGCGATCGGCTGCTGTGTCTCAATTAGCACCGCAGCCCGGAGTTCCTGCCGATGACTCGAAACACCGTTAATTTGTATCCTTCTGCTATTTTGCAAGCATTTATAACTTGCCTAATGTTGCATTCTATGTTGTAAATTGTACGCAATATTTTTTCATTTTATCTTCATAAATTATATCAATTCTGGTTGTAGCCGAATGATGTTGAAGGTTAACAGTTAACTGTTGACTGTCAACCGTCAATCGTCAACTCGAATTCACTATTCCGATGCTAAGCTGTTCTGCATTTAAACTACACAGTCAAAATTTGATAAAGTTCTTGTGGGGTGGGCCTAAGAGCCCGCACAAAAAATACAATTTAGATGTAGAACAACTTAACGGATTTGATATTATACCAATTTTTTATGAGGCTGCATAGAATTTCGATCCCCCCTAACCCCCCTGGTGGGAGGGGGGGACAAGATTCTTCTCAAAGTCCCCCTTCTTAAGGGGGATGCGAGGGGGATCGAGATATGTGCAACTTCACATTAAATTGGTATTACATTGGAATTATTAGAAATTAGGAGACGGCAGTGCCGTGTCCCTACCGAAAATAACATTGTAGGGAGACGGCACTGCCGTCTCCTATATCATGTCCAAGAGTGCTGTTCCGCATCTAAATTGTATTTTTTGGGCGGGCGAGACGCCCACCCCACAAGACTTTTATTAAACTTGATTATACAATTTAAATGCACTTCAACTGATCGCATCAAGCCAACGCCCAATTCCCAAATTCCCATCTACCAATCGATAAAATCATCCTCACCTAACTCAGAAGATAACTCGGGAAAATCCGGTTCAGGTTCCAATCTAAAAGTTTCCGACTCCCAAACCTCTAAGTCATTCGATAAATCCACTACTTCCCCGTCAAACATATTAGCTAATTGTCGAGTCGTATTTGCGACAGCTTGAGCATCAGCACGCACCGCTACAGCCTGAGCATTTAAGTCATTCTGAGAGTCTGTAGAGCCGCTTGTGGGCGATGAAACCTCGGAAATTGCCCGCACATTAACGGCCGTATTTTCAGTTGCTGGCGGGTGTTTTTGTTCCTCTCCCTCATCCTTAGAAACACCATCGGAAACCTCAGAATCGACCGAGTGCCGCACCTGTTGATTCGCTTCACCCACAGAACGAGAATTCCTCGGAGTTTCGCCAAAACCTCCGTTAGAAGCAGGCAAATCCTTGGGGTGAGAACTATTAGTTTGGGTCGGGTTTGTCAATCCCACTTTTACTTTTACTGGACGGTTAAAAACTTGCAAAAAAGCTTCTTCAATATTAGGTACTTTGCCTTTAGCCAGATCGAGCAACTTCTGCGACTTAATCTTAACATAAGCACTATCATTGCTAAAAATTACTAGCTGTCCATGTTGGCGAAGCAGCGATTGAGTGCTATGCGGCCGCACGCGGTCAAGTACCTGTTCCCACACTCGATTTAGATCGATTTCATCGGCTGAATTAGTCGGTGAATAATTTTTTGGATTCGTTTCAGCACTTGGTACAGATTCGGGAATCGGTGCGGTCGATGTATTTTCTGTGCGATTAGCCACAGGCGGCGGCTGAGGTGGAGTATTTTGAGTTTTGAAAGCGGGAGGCTGTTCGATATCAAATGTCTGGTTCCCCCTCGATTGTAGGGGCGGTGCCCCCGTGCCCGCCCTGGGTTGAGTCGGTTCGACTGTTAGTTGCGGCTGAGTTCTAATTGCTGATGGCAACAATCCCAACAGCGTTACTTCTAGCCACAAACGCGGCTGAGTAGTGTTTTTAATTTGCACTTCGTGAGTTTGCAAATGTTTCTGACCTGCCAAAATTAACTCGGCATTCCAAGTGCGTGCAAGAGTGCAAAGTTTTTCCCAAGTTCCGGCTGTTAAAGCTACTAAATCTGACCGTTTTGGTGCTGATGAGGCTATTAGCAAATCTCGGTAAAAGCTCGCGAGACTTTGCAGCACGATTAGGGGTTCCCGACCGCGATCCATGAGGTGTCGAGTCATGTCTATTAATGCTGTAGCGTCATCTTTATCAATAGCTTCTAGCAAATCCATCAAGTCATTCTCGGGGACAGCACCGACTAAATCCCAAACTTTTTCGACTGTTATTTCACCGGAGAATAGACTTAGTTGGTCGAGCAAACTTTCGGCATCTCGCATACCTCCTTGGGCGATTTGAGCGACCATTTTTATGGCATCACTGGCAATGTTAATATTTTCTAATTTGGCAATTTTGTGCAAGTGTGCGGTCATTGAGTCGAGGGGAATCCGCCGGAAGTCAAATTTTTGGCAGCGAGAGATGATGGTTTGTAGGACTCTTTGAGGGTCGGTTGTTGCGAGGACGAATACGACGCGATCGGGTGGTTCTTCTAAGGTTTTCAATAAGGCATTAAATGCCTGGGTACTGAGCATATGAACTTCGTCGATTACATATACTTTATAGCGACACTGTACTGGCGCGAATTGAGCTCGTTCGATCAAATCCCGAATGTTATCAACTCCTGTGTTGCTGGCGGCGTCGATTTCGATAACATCTAGTGTCGAACCTCGGGCAATTTCTTGGCAAACGTTACATTTGCCGCAGGGAGTCGGGGTTGGGGCATCCGTAGAAATACAGTTGAGGGATTTGGCGAAAATTCTGGCACTGGAGGTTTTACCGGTGCCTCTGGGGCCGGTGAATAGATATGCTGGTGCTATGCGCTCTTGGAGGATGGCGCTGGTGAGGGTTTGGGCGATCGCCTCTTGACCGACTAATTCGGCAAATGTCTGAGGGCGATATTTGTGATGCAGGGGTTCGTAGGTCACGATCGAATATTGGTGGTATTAGCTGTAATCTTAGCTAAGGAGACACGCGCTCGATCGCAAAAAGAGTTCTACTCTCAAACCAAGCAGCCGGTGGACTGGCACGGCGTCCAGGATTGAACAGTAGCAATTAGAACGCTCCCAGCCTTCGCCTCTCGATCGGGAAGGGCGATCGGTTGTTCTCTTTCATCTTTTCTGCTACTTGTTCCCGGAGTTACTATTAATTTATGTGTATTTACTTTTATTTGCTAGAAACGGAGCGCGCCGAACCAACATTTTTTCGACCTATATTGGTATAATCTGTCACAGACAATTAGCCATTTATTTTTGCCACTGCCAGCGCGCGATTTTCCGATATTTCGGGAACCTGCTTGCAGTTAAAGATAGAGTATTTATTAGAGGGTGCCGATTCGAGTTGCAGAAATCCAGTTGTACCAAGATGGTGGTGAAATGATGTCAAATTTGGTTGATTGAGTTACACTACCTACTCTACTCTGGAGTTCAGTATAAATATAGCGTCAAAATTTACCCTTTAAAAGCCCATGTCAACCAAAATAATCCTTGTAGAACCAAGGTTGGCAGTAGCCTCTCCCAAGCCCAAACAGGCTAAAATAGCAGGTTTATCCTCAGATCAACTCTTAATGGGAGGGTCGGGATTACTGTTGTTATTGCTGATCGGTTTAGCGGTGTTTACCAAGCTCAAACTTGACGATTTGAGCAAAAAGCTCAAATTTGAGGAGTTTAGAAATCGAGAACTCCAGAAAAAATACAAAATGGCTCTGGAAACCATGACAAAGATGGAAAAGAACCCCGACCTCATCCACTCGCGAGATTTTAATTTAGACTACCTGAGAATGCGGATGGCGGAAGAAGTTTTTCACTTTGCGATCGTGAACAAGATTAAGGTAAAAGTCAAAGAGAAAATTAGTATTGCCCTGCGTCCGACTCAGAGTGCAGTAGGAGATAATAATGGGAATGCGGGCACTGGCAGGCAAGTAGATTCGATGTTTGATATCGAATATGAAACTGGCGATCCCGCAGTAAAAATAGAAAAGCGAGTGCTGTTTCGGATTCAAATTAAGCTGATGAAACTGCCGACTCAGGCAACATCGGCGACAATTAACCAAATTATTGACTGTTTGGAAACTTATCTGAGTCCTTCAGACGACCACGACAGTTGGCAGCCGACAATTCAAGGTCGCATCGTTCACATTGAGTGGGATCAAAAAGCAAAGCCGACGCCAATGTTGGTGCTGGAACAGTCGAATGAAGGGGTGAATGTTACCTTTAGGACTACGAGAACGGCGACTGGCAGACCTGCAAATCCCGAGGATAGCCAGTTGGTAGGAGCTAAAGGGCAAAAAAGCGGCAAAAGTAGTTCTAAAAGTCCAGCAAAACCGGGCGCAAAAAGCCCTGCAAAGGTAGGAGGAAAGCGTCCCGGTTCTCGGAAATAAGTTGAGGTAAATTAAGTTTATTTTCCCGAAAGAACGCTTGTTGCAGCCGCTGTTGATGTGTCTTGTGCGAGATAGCCGTCTTCCATGTGAATGATGCGATCGGCAATGTCTAAAATCCGGTTGTCGTGGGTAACGAGCAAGATGGTGCTGTGCTGTTCTTTGGCCAAACCTCGCATGATCTCTACCACATCTCGACCGGATTTACTGTCTAGCGCTGCTGTCGGTTCGTCGGCTAAGATTAATTTGGGTTGGCCCACTAATGCGCGGGCGATCGCCACTCTTTGTTTTTGTCCGCCCGAAAGACTGCTTGGGTAATAATCTATTCTGTCTCCCAACCCCACAGCTTCCAAAATTCCTTCTATTTTATCATTAGTTTCTTGGTTGGAAAGATGGCTGTGCAAGTCGAGAGACATTTGCACGTTTTGCCTAGCTGTCAAGCATTTGAGCAAATTATGAGCTTGGAAAATATAGCCGATGTCGCGCCGCACTTGAACTAATTTATTTTTCCTAGTTCCCCGCAATTCTTGATCGAGAATTTTGAGACTACCTTCTTGGATCGATCGCAAAGCTCCAACTAAGGTCAATAAGGTTGTTTTTCCAGACCCAGAAGGCCCAGTCATGAGCACAATTTCGCCCGGATTAATTTCGAGGTTGATATCAAATAATGTCTGTTTGCGAAGTTGACCTTCACCGAAGGAATGATTGAGATTTTGAATTGAAACAACTGGTAGAGTGTTCATTCGTAATTGGTAATTGGTGATTGGTGATTTTTTATATTATATGTACCAACACTTCGGACAGTTTCAGGGCTTACGCATGGGGCAAGAAACCCGGTTTCTACGAATTTTGCATTTAGTAACGAGAAATATACGAAGAAACCGGGTTTCTAAGACTTCTTCCCTCAACATCTATCGGTTAAATCCGTTACATCTCACCGAAGAACACCAATGTCATTAAGGGGATTTTTCGTGGGTCGGGCGGGTTTATCTAACTTATTTGCTAGCTTTAAAGTCCTTGGCGAACCCGCCCCTACAGCTTTTTGAGAATGGTGCTCTTCTATCAGTTACATCCGCCGTTACACAATCCGTTGCCGAACTTCCTTCTTCCTTCATTAAAAAATATCCGCCGGATCTGCGGCCTGCAATTTCCTAACGGCGATCGCCCCTGAGACAGAACACATGACTACTGTCATTGTAAACACAGTTACAACTTTCCCCAAAGTCATGTACATCGGCAAACTCGTAGCAGTTCTAGCTAAACCGTACAGCACCACAGAAATCCCAAGTCCTGGTAAATAGCCAAGAATTGCAAGAATCAAAGCTTCTTGAAAAACCACACCCAAAAAATAACTGTCTTTATATCCCATCGCCTTCAGCGTAGCGTATTCTGGCAAATGGTCGGTAACATCAGTATAGAGAATTTGATAGACAATCACGATGCCGACAATAAATCCCATTGCCGCACCGAGAGTGAAAATAAATCCGATCGCCGTGCTTTCCTCCCAATATTTTCTCTCAAAAGCTACAAACTCTTCTTTAGAAGCAATTGTCACGTCTTGCGGTAAACTTGCCCTCATTTTTGCAATCACTCCCTTGACATCAGTTCCTGGCTGCAAGTGAACAATTCCGACATCAATTAAACCTCTACTTCTTCTACCATGAAAAATCCGCAGAAAGTTCAAATCGCTGGTAATAATATTGCCATCAGCACCGAAAGATGCTCCTAAAGTAAATAACCCCTCTACAGTAACGCGACGGTTATCTATTTCAGTTTCTACAGGCTTTCCCTGGTTGAAATATTCTACTACTGGCCCAAACTCCGGGCGCGAAGCTCGATCGAATAAAACGACATCTGAAATTTTAATTTTGTCCAAATTATCTTTAATTTCCGGTATCTCAAAGATCGGATGAGTTGGGTCAAAACCGATTACCATCAGTTGGCGAGTATTGTTTTTGTCTGGTGCGGGATTTTTCCACAAACCAAAGCCTAGATATACCGGGCTAATTCCGGTAACGCCATTAAAACTCAAAGCTTGATACAAACGCCGTTGGGGGAAACTTTTCATGGCTATTAAAGCCGTTGACTGGGTGCTGGTGATAAAAATATCGCCTTTTAAGTTTGCATGAAAGCTGACGGAACTTTGAAATAGCGCATCTCTAAATCCAAACTGGATAAACATCAGCAAGTCGGCGAAGCCAATGCCGGCTAGTGCGATTACTAAACGCATTTTTTCGCGCGTCAATTGTGCCCAAGCTAGCGGTATTTTTGCCATAAAGAAGGAAGTTCGGCAACGAGCAATGTACGGGATGTAACGGATGTCGGGAAGAGGGAAGTTCGGCAACGGATTCTGTAACGGATGTAACGGATGTCAGGAAGAGGGAATATTAAGTTCGATCGAGCCGATTACCAATTACCAATTACCAATTACCCATTACCAATCTTAGATGTCTATTTTAACTTCAACTTGTAAGTTTGTGAGAGTTGCAACTTTCTTGCTTGACTCGGGATCGAGGCGAATTCTGACTTCTACAACTCTAGCATCGGTGTCGGCCGCGGGGTCTGTATTGAGGACATCTTTTTTGCCGATTTGTTTGCCGATGCGAGCGACTTTTCCTTCCAAAGTGCCTGTAAAAACGGAGCTGGTAACGGTAGCACGCTGGCCGTTTCGCACTTTTGCGATGTCGGTTTCGTAGACTTCTGCTATGGCGTACATTTGATCGGTGCGGCCTAGTTCTACGATACCGTCTTGAGTATTGATGCGTTCTCCTTGTCTGGTGTGAACTTTGAGGACGGAGCCGGATACGGGTGCTTTGACGTAGCTTAAGTTTAAGTCTACTTGGGCTTTTTGTTTAGTGGCGATCGCACTTTCGACTGCGGCTTGGGCGGCTTGCACGTCTTCGGGGCGGACTTCACCAATTTGATCGAGATTTGCTTGAGCTTGATTGATTTGTTCTTGACCAGTTTCTGACTTTTGTTTGAGCATTGCTTCGGCTTGATTGATTTGTTCTCTGCCGGTTTCTATTTTTTGATTTAAGATAGCTCTAGCTTGGTTAATTTCCTCTCTTCCTGTTTCTAATTTGCGTTTGAGATTGGCTCGGGATTGATTTATTTCCTGCTTGCCTGTTTCTACTTTTTGTTTAACTGTGGCTTGAGTTTCGAGTATTTCCTGTCGCAAACTTTCGACTGTTTTTTCTAATATAGCTTGCGCTTCTTTGACTTTCTGGCGAGCCGTTTCTACTGCTAAGCGTTTGGTGTCGTAGGCGGAAGCAGAAATTGCGCCTGTTTCGGAGAGTTCTTGATTGCGTTTTTCCTCGGCTTCGGCGTTGGCTAATTCGGCTTTTAGTCGATCGACTGTAGCATTTCCAGAGGCAATTTCGCCACGCACTTGAGCTTGTAGCCTTGCAAGTTTGGCTTGCTGCACCTCTGTTTCTCTTTGCAGCCCTGCCTCAAATTTGGCAAGATTAGCTTGTTCGGCTTCGGTTTCTCTTTGCAGTTGTGCATCAAATTTAGCGACATTAGCTTGCGCGGCTTCGGTTTCTCTTCGCAGTTGAGCTTCTAAGCGGGCGACATTGGCTGATTCGCCTTCGGTTTCCCTTTGACGTTGAACTTCTGACTTGGCAACTTCGGCTTTCTGAGCGCCGATTTGACCTGTTTTTGCGCCTGCTTGAATTTTCGCTAATTCTGCTTGTTTGACTTTGACTTCTTTGTCGGCTTGTTGGAGGACTGCTTGAAGCCGATCGCGCGTATCGAGAACTGCGATGATTTGTCCTTGACTAACTCGATCGCCCTCTTCCACCTTTAATATTTCAATCCGTGCCCCTTCAGAAGCCGAAGGAGCCGACAATTTGATCACTTCCCCCTGCGGAGTCAACCTGCCTAAAGCGGTAACTGTGGTGCGGGTGGAGGCTGCGGTTGCACTAGCCGTTGCTGCTGCTGCTGTCTTTAACTCTTCGGCTTTTCTAATTTGAGATACTTGCCAAAAACCGATTCCTGTGGTAATGAGAGTTACGGCGATCGCTAAACCGATAACTCCTTTGCCTGCTGGAAGTTTTAAGAATGATTTATCTTTGTCCCGTGATTCCTTTCCCATGACGTGTGAGATAGGTGATTTCCTGATTGCATTTTTTCACACCTATTATGAAGCATTGTAAACTGATTTCAGCTATTTAGGGAAGTCAAAAAGCACCTCGGTCATGTAATGTTCAGCCCAATCTTGACCGAAAGCTTTTTCAAGTATGCGACGAGTTTTGTCGTTTTGTTGCTGCTGAGTGCAGTAATACATTTGAGCAGCCAGAACTTGCTCCTCTTCTGCTGCCGAGACTGGTTCGGCAGCGACTGCTAGTTTGCAGTGAATTTCCATGTAGGATTCAACTATGTCCAGAAATCTGCTTTCTTCTTCGATCGACTCTGGCCGCACAAATAGACAAAATTCCGAGAAAATATCGCCCCACTCTGGGATTTGGCGGGGACAAGAAAATTGGTCAATCGGCAAAGTTTGCAGTTGAGTGCGGTAATTTTCCGACAAAGTGCGACTGGGATTAAGGGGAGAAAGGTCGGCGATCGCAGCGCTAACTTTACCTTTACCTGCTACGATGTCGGTACCGAACATCGGCAAAGCGTAATTCGGTCTGGGAAACATCACGCAGTGCAAGATATCCAGCATCGGCCCAACTTTAGCAAGTTCGAGGTGTATTTTTCGGAACTGGGGCGTTTGATAGCAGCGGTTTTCAATAATCAGTTTTTCTCCTTCCAAGCGCCCTTCCACATATCCCAAGTCAGCGGGGAGGTGGTAGGGTTCGAGGTCGAGATAGCGATGCCATACTGCTTCCATCCGGTCTGCTAACTCGCGGATGAGATGGTGCTGTTGCTCGCGTAGGGAAGGCTGGGATGTTTCTAACATTTCTAATTTATCGGGCGATCGCTTAATAAAAATTGATTCTACTGTTGCAGTATGCAGGAAAAAAGGTAGATACTTTTAAGGATATCAGCAGATCGACGCGCGATCGATAAAGATTTACAGGAGATGAATGTATGTTTGGTCTAGGATTGCCCGAAATGGGCATTATTGCGGTAGTCGCTATTCTAATTTTCGGCCCCAAGAAAATTCCTGAGTTGGGAAATGCTTTGGGGAAAACCTTGCGGAGTTTTAAGGATGGTGTGGGTTTGGCTGATGATGAAGCTGTTGAGAAGGAGCGCGAGAAAGAGGAAGAGGGCCAGCCGAAATTGTAAATTAGGTTGGTAGTAAGGACTTTAGTCCTCAATTTCTAGGAGTGAACTAAAGTCTAAGTTAGATTCTTAGAGTGTATCTTAATTTGGGCAAATATATTCCTAGGGGCGAAGCACCTGACGGCAGTAAAGCTCTGGTTCTCACTAATAAATTATGTACCGTCAGGTGCTTCGCCCTTCTTGCAAAATAGATATACCCCTCATCTCAATTCCGGCGTAGCCGGAATGATATAGAGGACACGGCAGTGCCGTTTCCCTACAATTTATCACGGTAGGGAAACGGCACTGCCGTGTCCTGATTTCCGGTAATATTAATTCTGATGCAACCGGAATTGATATCACTACGAACCTATTCGGGAAATTTGCCTTCTCTAACTTCTAGGGAATAATCTTTCACAGCTTGAGTAATTGTCTCTCGCAAATTGACATAAGCTTTCGCAAAAGGCGGCTGTTTTTCCGAAAGTCCCAACAAATCGGAAGTAACTAAAACTTGTCCGTCGCAGTGGGGCCCCGCACCGATGCCAATTGTCGGAATAGTTAATTTTTGAGTAATGCGATCGGCTAAGTCTGCGGGAATGTGTTCTAATACTACAGCAAAAGCACCTGCTTCTTGAAGTGCGATCGACTCTTGCAAAATCCTCTCTCCCGCTTCCACAGTTTTTCCTTGTTTTTTATAACCGAGTTGGTGTACGGATTGCGGGGTTAAACCGACGTGTCCCATCACCGGAATTCCGGCTGATGTCAGTTGCGAAACTGTCGCCGCCATTGCTGGATATCCGCCTTCTAATTTGACAGCTTGAGCGCCTGTTTCTTTCAAAACTCTCCCCGCTGAGTGCATGGCTTGCTGGACGCTTTCTTGATAGGTTAAGAACGGCAAATCGACGACAATTAATGCTTGTTTAACGCCGCGACGCACTGCTTTAGCGTGGTGCAGTATTTCATCGAGGGTTAGGGGCAGAGTTGTCTCATAGCCTAGGACTGTCATGGCGAGGGAATCGCCGACAAGGATGATGTCTACGCCTGCTTGGTCGATCAGTTGGGCGATCGCATAATCATAGGCCGTCAGCGCGACAATTGGTCGTCCTTGTTGTTTCCATTGAATTAATTGATGAGTAGTAACTGACATTTTAGTGCAAAAATATAATAATATTATTTCTATTACACATCTCCCAAAAAGCCTGTCAAAAACAGGCAGGATGACTGTTCCGCAATAATTATGGGAAATGTCTATTCTAACAAAACATCCTCAAAGTCTCTATAACCACTCAACACTCTTTCAATTTGAATACCATTTTCAATAATGCGGTAAAAAATTACATATTTATCTACAGGTAAACTGCGTAGAGATGGTGCTAATTCCTCGCGACTGCGCCCCATTTCTGGAAAATCTGTTAATAAACGAAATTTTTCCTCAAAAATATCAAGCAAATGGTTAGCAGCATTGGCACTAAACTGCAACAGATAGTGAGTGAGATCCCTTAAATCTTGCTTGGCGGGGGCACTCAAAATGTATCGACTCATTTTTGACCCTCATCCGCTTGCTGAATCTCCTCACGTAGTTCTCTTAACACTTCTTCACCATCAAAAACTTCTCCGCGATCGGAAGCTTCAATTCCAATCATTATTTCCTTGCGGAGTTCCTCTAAACGCACCAAGCGTTCGATTTCTCGTTGTTCTAGCAATCGTAACGCAGCCCATACCACTTCAGAAGCTGATGAGTATCTACCGTTGTTGACTGTTGACTGAACAAACTGCTCTAGTTCGGGAGTTAAGGATATGTTCATTACGTTGAGTCACCTATTTGAGTCAACTACTATTTCCCATAATAACAAAAAACTATCAAATTTTGCGATCGGGATTTTAAACACTGAACCAGAGATAAGTAAACTATAATCTGGTATAGCAAGCATTTAAGGTTAACGATCGAGATTTTACACGCGAATATAGCTTTGCATTCCCTCTGCTGGCAAAACAATCAACCGCTGATTTCTCAAGTCCGGTTCTAAACCCAAATCTTCGAGGGGAATTAAGCCGAGTAAAGGTTCTTCTCCTGCGGGAATTTCTACACAATCATATCTACCTTCCCGTCCAGCTACGGCAAGACCAACATTTTTGAATAGACGAAATTGTCTAGATCCTATTGCTGTATTCCCTTGGATTTCACCAACTAGAGTTAAACCTAACTGACTGATAATATCTGCTGGCAAACAGAGCCGAGTTGCTCCTGTATCTACTAGGACGTTATAGATGGTGACAGAGCGTATTTGCTCTGCGGGTATAAAGCCTCTTTCTGCTAGCATCTTGTCTACTTCATTGGTGACGGTTATTGTTGCGGTGACTCTTCCCATTTTTTTATCCTTTTGTTTTGCTATAGAATGTTTGGCTCGCTTTTTTAACTCAATTATATACAATTCAGGGTGCATATTCTATATTATTGATAGTGATTTAATTAGCATAGTGATGCGATCGCATATCATAGTCCACAATTGGAAATAAACATCTCCCGTCGAATTGCTGACCATTCACTGATGCTAATTCGATCGCTTTTGGGAATTGGTTGTCCAGTCCTTTGAGGATGGCGGCTGTAAAAAATTGTATCTGCAAGGCGATCGTAAGTTTGTTCGTAGGTTTCGCCGTTAATTGTCGTGAATTCCCATCCTGTCTCTCCCGGGGCTGGCCTAAAACAGACTTCTTGTACCGACTTGACTCGCGGATCGATCGCCTCGCGCAATCTCCGCCATTGATTGCTATATTCGCGATCGCCCATTTGGAGTTTACGATTGTCTAACTGAGGATTTACCTTGTAGAATAGGAAGTCTGTTAATTGATCGACGGCGCGATCGCGCGATTCGGCTTTGGCTAGATTTGGGCTGCTGAGGACAAGGGCGATCGCGATCGCACAAATTATTGAAAATCTGGGCACAAGTTTAATCGACATTGACTTAATCGGCATAGTGATTTGGCATTAATTCCTACTTCTATCTCCACCATCTTAACCAGCACTTACGAAAGAGTCCAGAAACCGGGTTTTTATCAAAATACTTCGTTATAGTCCGCAGCGCAAAAACCCAGTTTCTTTGGTCGA
>ENA-OFDP01000220-OFDP01000220.1-metagenomes-genome-assembly--contig:-NODE-220-length-27073-cov-6.336368_pt1 | contig 27073 bp, 30 predicted proteins | sample MGYA00153389_OFDP01 | MGnify analysis MGYA00153389
GTAAAGGAGGAATGATGCCGCGCTGCCACATTTCGGAAGAGTGTGTATGGGCGTTGACAAAACCGGGTAGCAGTAACTTATTTGTGCCGTCGATCACTGTTCCTGCGGGATCTACATTGGGTGCGATCCTCTTCGAGGGCTTCGCTAACGCACTTATGCAATTATCCGCCACCTGCACGTCTGTGGTTTCATAACCACCCTCAACGGGAATTAAAACATTTTGAATTGTAAAGCTCACAGATTGACCCCTTCTGGTGAATTCACATCTATCACTATTGTATTATTTAATGTCCTTTAATCTGCCAGTCAGTGCCTGCTAACCTTAAGTAAGTCAACCGACTTAAACGTAAAATATGAATCCCGATACTCTCCGTACCTTGGGTGTGCCGCCGAATGCTTGGAAAGTTGATGCCAAAATTGCCGACATCACCCGATCGCAACTTGACCCACAAATTGTTACTTTGGAAACAGAAACTAAAACCCTGCGTGTGGATTTAGCAAAAGCCGCAATGTTGGTGATAGATATGCAAAATGATTTCTGTCATCCCGACGGTTGGTTAGCACATATTGGCGTAGATGTAACACCTGCGAGAAGTCCGATTAATCCTTTACAAAATTTACTGCCAAAATTGCGATCGCACGCAATGCCAATTATTTGGATTAACTGGGGAAACCGTCCCGATTTGATGAATATTAGTGCTGCTTCGCGTCACGTTTACAATCCCACAGGCGACGGCGTAGGTTTGGGAGATCCGCTGCCAAAAAACGGCGCATCTGTGTTGATGGCTGGGAGTTGGGCGGCGGCTGTTGTTGATGAATTGGAACAGAAACCCGAAGATATTTGCGTTGATAAATATCGGATGAGTGGCTTTTGGGATACTCCTTTAGATAGTATCTTGCGGAACCTGGGAAGAACTACACTTTTCTTTGGAGGAGTAAACGCCGATCAGTGCGTCATGGCTACCCTGCAAGATGCTAATTTTCTCAATTACGACTGTATTTTGGTCAAAGATTGTACAGCTACGACATCTCCAGAGTATTGCTGGGAAGCGACTCTTTATAACGTTAAACAATGTTTTGGTTTTTTGTCAGATTCTCAGGCTATGTTAGAAGCAATTAAATAGTAGTCCTTAGTCATTAGTCACTAGGAATAAATTTTTGAGGCTAAACTGGAAACTAATGACTCTGGATTAACTGCTAATGACATCAAAAACATAACAACTGACAACTAATAATAAAAAAATGACAAACCAGTGTATGATTCCCGTGGCAAAGTCTCCTCAAGACTACCAAGCATTTCGGATCAGTCCCGGCGATAGTAATAGATTAGCAATTGTCTTCGATCCGGCAGCAGCTAATAGTTCATTAACCGTTTGTATCGAGATTTTTGATGCGGGGGGTAAAACTCCTCCGAACCGACACTTATTCGCAGTAGAAATGTTTTTTGTACTCAAGGGAGAAGGGCGAGCAACCTGTGACGGCAAAACTGTTACTATTAAGGCGGGAGATAGCTTGTTAGTGCCACCAATGAGCACTCACGTAATTGAAAATACGGGTAATCAACGTTTGTACACTTTGTGTATCATGGTACCGAATGAGGATTTTGTAGAATTGATTCGCAGCGGCACACCAGTTGAACTTGATGACGAAGATATGAGAGTTCTCGGGCGATCGGACGTACTTGTATCGTGCTAGGTTTGTAGTAAGGACTGAAGTCCTTACTACGAACTCTCATACAGCACTTTTCAGGTATGTGAGATATGTAGTTCTTGTAGGGACACGGCACTGCCGTGTCCCTACAGGATATTGAATGTACTTCACAAACATGGAATACGCTGTAAGGTTTGAAATAAGGACTTTTTTAGTTAATTATTTTTAAGATTTATGCTGAAAGTTTGTCCAAAAGAAACAGCGTCAATGCTAACTAGAGATGGCGTGCGTTTGGATGCTGACATCTACCGCCCCGATGCAGAGGGCAAATTTCCAGTATTATTAATGAGACAGCCTTACGGAAGGGCGATCGCCTCCACAGTAGTATATGCCCATCCTGCATGGTACGCTAAACACGGCTACATCGTTGTCATCCAAGACGTGCGGGGGCGCGGCACTTCTGAAGGCGAATTTAACTTGTTTGTTAACGAAACACCAGACGGTTTTGATACCGTTAATTGGGCTGCTAATTTACCGGGAAGCAGCGGCAAAGTAGGAATGTATGGCTTTTCCTACCAAGGCATGACTCAACTCTACGCGGCGGCTGCTAAACCCAGTGCCTTAACAACAATTTGTCCGGCAATGGTAGGCTGCGATTTATACGCAGATTGGGCCTATGAAGGCGGCGCATTTTGTTTGCAATCAAATCTCGGCTGGGCAATTCAGCTAGCCGCCGAAACTGCTCGGTTAAAAGGCGATATTTCTGCCTATCAATCCCTGTACGCAGCTTCGAGAAATCTCCCGCTATCCGATATTATCCCAGCGCGTCCTGAGATTATTAAGAATCTGGTATCAGATTCATACTATCACGATTGGTTAGACAATTATCAAGCAGGTGAGTATTGGGAAAAATTATCGCCAAACATCAAAGATTTAGACTTGCCAATGCTGCACGTTGGTGGTTGGTTTGATACTTATTTGCGGGGAACAATCCATCTTTACAAGGAAATGGTGGGTCGGAGTTCCTGCGCGCAGCATTTGATAATTGGCCCTTGGGCGCATTTACCTTGGGGGCGAAAAGTGGGAGCGTTAGATTACGGTTTTGCTGCTGCAAATCCTGTGGATGAGTTGCAAATTCGCTGGTTCGATCGATTCCTCAAAGGTGTTGATACAGGAATGTTAGATAAGCCGCCAATTTCTTTGTTTGAAATGGGGAAAAATGATTGGTGTCAATTTGATCGGTGGCCGAATAATCATCCTAAATCCTATTTTTTGGCAAGTACCGGGCTGGCTGCGATGAGAGAAGATGCGGGGACTTTAACCGAGAGTTGCGCGGATGTTTGCACTGATGATATATTCGTACACGATCCTTGGCGGCCAGTGCCGTCGTTGGGAGGACACGCGGCATTTCCTGCTGGTTCGTTTGAGCGATCGACTATTGAGTGTCGCACGGATGTGTTAACATACACTTCTGCACCGCTAACCGCAGATTTGCACCTTGCAGGAGAAGTATTTGTCGAAGTGTTTTGTACAGCAGATGCGTCAACTTTTGATTTGTGTGCGATACTTTCTGAAGTGAAAGATAGTGGCAGCGTTTACAATTTTACTCAAGGTTACGTCCGGGTTGATTCAGATAAAACACCTGTAACAATTGTGCTGCAAGCAACTTGTATCCAAATTGCCAAAGGTAATGCGTTACGTCTGAGTTTGAGTGCAGCTTGTTTCCCGGCTTATGACGTGAATCCGGGAACGGGTGCGCCTCCCGGTGTAGCGCGGGCGATCGATGCTAAGATGATCACGCTGACAGTAAGTTGTGGCGGGAATAGTCCCTCCCAAATTTTACTACCAATTGTCGATCGCACTTAAAACCATTCCATTATGAGCGTTATCTTTCACATCACCCGCAGCCAACAGTGGGAAGAAGCAAAACAAGTTCAATCCTATCGTGGGGATACACTAGATTCTGAAGGATTTATCCACTGTTCGACACTCTCGCAAACTACTAGAAGTGCTAATAAGTTTTTTGTGGGACAAACAGGATTAGTGTTGCTTTCGATTGACTCGGAAAAAGTAGAATCTGAACTTAAATATGAACTTGCTGCGGGTGAGAATTACCCGCACATTTATGGGCCGCTCAATGTTGATGCTGTGTTGAAAGTTATTGAGTTTGAAGCGGGTGCAAATGGCAAGTTTGAATTGCCGGAAGAATTAAGGACTGTTGTTTAAAAAGCACATTTTACACCATTGTTTACTAACTTTTGAGGGCGGGCTAGAAGCCCACCCCACAAGAAATTTTATCTTTTGAGGGCGGGCATCTTGCCCGTTTCTAACATTAGTGCAACATCTAAATTCAAACAGACTTGTCAACAAACTCTTTTGCCAATTTCAGTGCATCTTCACGAGTCGCAATTCTCCCCTCCACCCGCGCTAATTGGATCTCCATCAACAATTGACCAATTTGTGGACTTCTCGGCACATTCAAATATTCCATTAAATCATTGCCGCTTACTAATTGTGTCGGATGAGCAATAATATCATCAGCATCGAGATAGCGATTAATTAACAGTGAAATATCATCAACCGCAACTCCCGCCGCCACCGCCAAAACTGCTAAAACTGGAAATACTATTCCGACATCGCGAAACAGAAAATACTGTTCTCGCAAAGACATTTCGGAAATGGGTTTTGCTGGCAATTTGGGCAAGTATTTCAAAAGTGCGATCGCACTTTTAATCTCAGCATTGCTATACTTCAACCGCAGCAACTGGGTTTCAGCAATTGTCGGGTCAGAATCTGCCAACATAGCTAACTTCGCAATTGCTAACAAAGGCGTTTTAATCGTATCTCGAATCGATCGCGAAAACTCTGTTCCCAAATCTGGATAAATTACCGCCAAATCCGTAGCACACAGATCAATTTTTGTCAAAATATCAAAACGGTCGATCGCACTTTCAAACCAAATCGAAAACAAACCATCTTCCCAACCGCGACAAATCCAAGGAACACCGTCAGGATTGCTCAACAAGTAACCCAATTCAGTCCGCACTCGTTCCACCGCTATCTGACTCAACAACGGCGCTAATTCGCGAATCGCCGATTGAGTTTCCGGTTCGATCGCAAAACCCAACTGCGCCGCTTGGCGGTAAGCTCTTAATAACCTCAGCGGATCGTCCTCCAAATTTGACCGCGAAATCATCCGTAGCAAACCCAGCCGCAAATCAGCTTGACCATCCACAGGATCGATGATTTCTCCCGTAAAAGGATTGCAGGCGATCGCATTAATCCGAAAATCTCGGCGCCACAAATCCCCCTCCAGACTCCCCCCTTCCGCCTGCGCAAAATCCACCGTACCGCCCGCAAACACCACCCGCGCAATTTGACGTTCCGCATCCAACAAAACAAACCCAGCTTTCGTGCGATCGGCAATTTTTCGAGCAGTTTTCACCGCCCGTGTTAGCATAACGAAGTCCAAATCAAAATAGTGCGATCGCCTCCCCAGCAGCGCATCCCGCACAGCGCCGCCCACCAAATAAGCAGGCGCAGTCAGCAGTTCCAAATCAAACGGCCAAGTATCAGGAGATAATGTAGGTGGCAAATTAATCGACATCGCAACAAAAATAAATAAACTTACACACAATAAAGCTCTTGCTACGCTAGATTAACAGAAAGCTCAAAATTCACCAATCTTTTTGAAATGCACAGAGGATATCAAGAATGTGTATTTGTATTAACTGCCATTATGTAGACCGCTGCTTCACCTACCACGCCGTAGAAGGACAGCACGAACAGATTCATCTCACCGAAACACCCGATTTCGACCCCGTAGAACCGACAATCAACGTCAATATCCGCTCCCGCCAAGACGAAATTGAAATGGAATGGGATGTAGTCGGATGTCAAAGTTTCAAGCAAGAGAGTGGTAAATGGGCTAAGTTGCGGCCGGGCGAACTCGTACCGACTTGAGCGGAAGTCAGTGATTATTTGTTATTTGTTGGTTGTTAGTTATTATTTGTTCATTGTTGGTAAGAATAACTAATAACCAATAAATAATAACCAATAAATAATAACCAATAACTAATAACTAATCTAAAATCAAATGAGCTATTGCTTAAATCCAACTTGTCAGAATCCGCAGAACCAAAGTGATGCAGAATTGTGCCAAAGTTGCGGCTCAAAATTGTTGTTAACTAACGAACAATCGCCATCAGCATCTCGCTACCGTACCATAAAGCCGATCGCCCAAGGAGGCTTTGGGAGAACATTTCTAGCAGTTGATGAAACCAAACCCCCGATTTTTTCACAGTGCGTCATCAAGCAATCTTTGCCACAAAACACCGCAGCCGAAAAATCTGCCCAACTATTTCACCAAGAAGCAGCCCAGCTAGAAACCTTGGGGAAACATCCCCAAATTCCAGAATTAATCGCGCACTTTGAACAAGAAGATAGACAGTATTTAGTACAAGAATTTATCGACGGTAAAAACCTAGCCCAAGAATTAGAACAAAAAGGAGCATTCACCGAAACTCAAATTCGGCAAATTCTCAATGATTTATTACCAGTGATCCACTTCGTCCACAAATCCAAAGTTATTCACCGCGATATCAAACCAGCCAATATCATTCGCCGCCGACTATCTCCAGCCCCTTTACCCGCCCTAGAAAATTCCTATCAACCATCTCCTTTCCAAAAAGATATCGTTTTAGTAGACTTTGGTGCAGCTAAGAAAGTAACAGCAACTGGCTTGCCACAAACTGGTACAATCATCGGCAGCGCTGCTTATACAGCCCCAGAACAATTGATGGGAAAAGCAGTTTTTGCCAGCGATATCTACAGTTTGGGCGTTACTTGCATTCACTTGCTAACTCACATTCCTCCCTTTGATTTGTTCGACAGCACAGAAGATTCTTGGGCTTGGCGAAATTATTTGAAAAGTGCTGTTAGCGACGATTTCGGCCGCATCCTCGATACCATGCTCCAAAGTGCCACTAATCGGCGCTACAACTCAGCATCAGCAGTCATCCGGCAGTTGAACCCCAAACCGGTGTATTTAGAAGGTGCGCCCGTGTTAGATGCGCCGGAAACGCCCGCCGAACGGGTGCTGACACCTGCGCCCGGTGTGTCGCTGTTCACTCGCCAAGAGCAAGCCGAAATTCAGGAAGCTTTGCAAAGTGCGATCGCCCCGTACAATGTTACAATCCAAGTCAGTCAAGCCAAACATAAGCTCAATATCGTCATCAACAGAACCGAAGACAATCCCGTTTACTACCCGCACTTATCTCAAATAATTGCCACCAGAATCACCGATTTGCAGTTAAACAAAGTCGCAACCGTCAAGCTGTTGGGAAGAGTCAACAATTCTCGCGTTCCCGAATGGAAAGAAGTATTGCAAACCGATCCCAAAATTAAATTCAGAAACAAACTCGTACGGCTGCACCACAATAAATTAGTCAAGAAAATCGCTCCCCTTGCTACTCAAGAATTTTGGCTACCCAAGTTGAGAAATAGTGATTTCTGGATCGATTCGCTAATGTTTGCTTTAGTTTGGTTTATCTTTGGTTCCGAAATAGTCATTTTCAATTCCTGGTTTGCGCTAATAGTTGCCTCCGGTTTTATGGTCGTCAAGTATCAAGTTTCCCGAGACAAAGAATTTGCAAATAAGAATTTATTTGCAAGTTTAGTAGTGTTATTTCTAATAACTGGTGGTATGGGCAATTCTAGGATTTTAAATACGGGAATATTTGGCATTCTCTTGGGTTGCTTAGTTGTAGCTTTGCCCTTATTTTTTGTTAAGGAAAATTATCAGTAATCGTGAATAGCAATCCCCAAGACAGCACATCAGTCAAAAGATACGGTTTAGCTTTCCACACGTCAACTCCTGAACTAGGTTTAGCCATCAGCAATTTTGCCGACGATTCTCGCTGCCAAGTTTGGAATTTGGGCCGCAGTTTGGCAACCGATTTGCACCAGCATTTAGTCGAGTTTATCCAGCCGCAAACTTGGGCAGATTTAGCTTTTATTGCAGTGGCTAAGGGGCCCGGAGGGTTCACCGGGACTCGCATGGGTATGGTGACAGCGCGGACTTTGGCTCAACAGTTGGATATTCCAGTTTTTGCGATTTCAACTTTGGCGGCTTTTGCTTGGGCACAACCCCCCCAATCTCCCCTTACTAAGGTGAATATTTTAGAATTAGAACCCCCCCAACCCCCCCTTGCTAAGGGGGGGCTTTTGAAAGATGATATCGCGCTGCAAATGCCTACACAGCGGGGACAATTGTTTGGGGCTGTTTATTCAGTTAACAAAGATTCTGGTTTAACTGAGTTGTTTCCCGATACGGTAATGACGGCGGAATCTTGGCAAGAAAAGTTGGAAAGTTGGGAGAATTCTTATCAGTTAATTGAAGTTGGTAGCGAGTTGGGTTCTTCGGTTTCTAGTGTGTTGGAATTGGCTTATTTGGAGTGGCAACAAGGAAGTCGTCCTGATTGGTCGGATGCTTTGCCTTATTACGGTCAACATCCGGTTAAGGGACACTGAATATGGCGAGTGAACATGATATTATAGGAACTATCCAAAATATTAAACACAATAGGTCACTAAAACTGTGTCCGCTAAAGATGCCTTTCACGAAGTCGTTAAAACTGCCCTCCAGAAAGATGGATGGCAGATTACTCACGATCCATACAATTTACAAGCAGGAACTCTAGAACTTTACATCGACTTGGGTGCCGAAAAGGTGGTAGCAGCGCAAAAAGACGGACAAAAAATTGCCATTTAAATCAAGAGCTTTCTAGGTGCGTCCAAAATCTCTCAATTTTACACGGCTTTAGGGCAATTTATCAGCTATCGAGCAGCTTTACAACAACAAGAAGCTGACCGCATTTTATACCTAGCCGTACCCAGTAATGTCTATGATAGTTTTTTCACAATGGGGTTTATTCAGTCTTTAATTAAACAAAATCAAATTCATTTAATTGTTTACGATCTAGAGCAGGAGACGATCTCACAATGGCAAATGTAGACCTTTATAGGCAACACATCCAAAATCTGCTCTCCCAACACGCTAGTCTGGTTTGGGATGAGCGAATTCAGGCTCAAACTATTTTTGATACCGATCGCGATCACTATCAATTAGTATATGTGGGCTGGCGCAATCAGCGGCGAATTTATGGCCCGGTTTTGCACCTCGATATTATGGACAATAAAATCTGGATTCAACAAGATGGAACTGAGGTAGGTATTGCCAATGAACTCGTTGAATTAGGAGTTCCTAAACAAGACATCGTACTTGGTTTTGACCCTCCTATTATGCGACACTTAAGTGAATTTGCAGTCGGATAAATTATGACCGATCGCTACTCAAATGTGCTGAGGAACGGCTTTGCAGTAAGTCCCACAACATATCGAGCTTTTTGTGGGGTGGGCCGGATAACCCACCCTATTAAATAGTTTACCGCCCGCTAGCTAAAACCGATCGCAATTTACGATCGCCCCGTGCTTTCTCCCGAAGTTCAGGAGCCGCCATCCGCAACACAAAGTCGAGCAGCCAAGGCGCAATTCTGTGACACCAAACTGCTAAATGACTTTGATATCCTACCAAAATTTCCGGCGCATCTTTGTGCAATCCCGCCATCAGTGCGAGGGCAACTTTTTCGGGGGTTGTGGGAACTACCCAACGAAATTGCTCCAAGTCTCGCACCATGTCGGTATCTGTTAGAGATGGAAGTAAAGCTGTGACTCGAACATTGTAGGCGGCTAACTCGCTACGTAAAGCTTGGGTAAAGCCTAAAATGGCGAATTTGGTAGCAGAATAAGTCGCCATTGTGGGAGCGGCAATTTTGCCCATCAAGCTCGAAACATTGACAATTGTTCCGTCTTTTTGGGCGGCCATTCGCCTTGCTATCAAGCGGGTAACTGTGTAAGTTCCGAGCAAATTCAAGGCGATTTCTTCCTCAATTAAGGGCAGCGGGGAACGCAAAAAAGATGCTTGATGTGCGACGCCTGCACAGTTGACTAGCAGGTGAATTGGGCCGTTATCTCGCCAAGCTTGGGCGATCGCAATATTCACCGCTACCGACTGAGTTAAATCTAAGGCTAATGGCACTACTTCTACACCAAGAACATCGATTTCCTCTGCCAACTCAATTAATTGCTGGCGATTGCGCGCCACAATCAACAACCGTTTGATTCCTTGTCTTGCTAATTCTAGGGCGATCGATCGCCCAATTCCACGTGAAGCCCCTGTGACAAGAGCTGTTTTTCCTTGAAGCTGCATAGATTAAACCCTCTGGATTTGAAGCTCACCGTGCACGGAGTTATAAGTTGCGAGTTATGAATTTTGTGGAGTTAACTCAAAACTTTTGAATCGCCAACGTGCGCGTGAGTTGAACTAAACTTTGATTTACCAGAAATTCGTCGGGAATCTGGTAAATTAACCTCATTCAAGCAGACAAACCTGAGATGGGAGAACAAGGTGAGAAATCATACCTACTTTGGCTTAATTTCTCTCTTTCTTTAGTCTCGCGTTGCGCAGACTTTGTTGGTGTAGTCGCGAATTATATTCGCCGGGGATTCGCTAGATTGGCGTTTTTTTGGTCTGCGAAGGCAGACTTTGTTTGTGTACTCGCGAATTATATTCGCCGGGATTTTTTAGCAATGTAGAGCATAAATTCCATACCTCCTAGATATGAGTTTTTCGTCTCCATACACACAGTAACAACGGGATCGACAAGCTGCAACAATTTTTAATAAATCTTCCGTAACACTTCTTTACAAACTCCTCAGACGGCATTTTGCCAAGTGCCGTGAAAGCTCAAAGGTATAACACCAGGCAATTCTAACGTACAAATCGGAGCGTGCGAGAGTCCATCACTGTCAAATATCCAGACTTCGCTTTTATCAGAATTGCCGTCGTAAACAACAGTTAAAATCCAACCTTTCTCGGACGAAATATCTGGAACGTAGATGGGTTCTGCGGGATAGCGATTTTCGCCACAGTCGGCAATTGTGAGATTTCGGGTTTGCGTGTCCAAACGGGCGATCGCCCCGTAAAGTTCCGCTACACTATCAACGTCAGCCCGATTCATTGCCACATAAATATACCGCGACGCTTGCCCGATTTTGGCAGCAGGTACGATCGGGAATTCGCAAGATTTATCCAACAATTCTTCGATTCCTGTCACTTTCGCAGTCTGAGGATTGAGATGCACTCGGCTCAGAATTCCCTCTGCATTAGTGCGAGTTTTACCTGTCGCTACTTCCTTAAGTCGCTGATTAGTTGTAAAGTCAGCATAGCGCACAAAATCAACCGCCACATCGCCATCTTTCTTGACAAAACCATTAGCAAAATGCCACTGAAACCAAGGTTCGGTTTCGCCGCGACTAACTAAAGAAAGAGTTTCCGAATCAAAAACTAAAACCTGGGTTCCTAATTCTGGTTTCCACTCAAACGAGTCGCCGTAACTGCTAATTCCAGCTAACGCTGAGACTAGATTGAGCCGCACCGGCGGCACACAAAATATTAGGTACTTTCCCGCTAAAACAAAATCGTGTAGCAACGGAACTCCATCTAAGGCAACTGTTGCTTTTTGCACAATTTTGCCTGTAAAATCGCTTTTATATAGATTCAACTTTGTAGTTACACCAGGTGTAACTCCAAAGTTGTAAATGTTACCACTAATCGGGTCGCGCTTGCAGTGAGCGGAATAGGAAAATTTACTATCTACATTACCTAAATTGTCGGTTCCCTGAGTTTCTAGAGTTTGCAAATCGAGGCTGTGAGGCGGGCCGCCTTCCCACAATGCTAAAAGGCGATCGGGTAAAGCTAAAACCGAAGTATTGGCAGCATTTTTAACAGGTTTGCTCCACCGCAAAAAAACAGGGCCAGGTGCGATCGTCCCGTAATTACTATAGAGAAATCTATCAGCTTTTTGTTCAGCTTGATATCCCGCTGTTTGCACGTAGCGATAAACGGCGGTAGCACCAGCATCGGTAAAATTCACTGCCAAAATTGCACCGTCGCCGTCAAACCAGTGTCCCGCACTCATGCCGCCGCGTTGCAAACGTGCGGGCCCGTTGCGGTAAAGAGTGCCACGCAACCCGTCGGGAATTTTACCAGTTTTAACGGATAGCTGAGTCAACGGAAATTCCGCAGCAGGAGTGGCTAAAGCTTTAGCCCAGGATTTTTTAGCTGAGATTTTAGTGGCTGTTTTCATTGGAAACTGGCAATTTTAAACTGAGCTGGCGGAAGTTTTGCTATACAATTATAGCACACATTACTTAACACCTATGACTCTGCCGCGCCGCTATCTGCTCAGAACTTTTGGGCTGACTGTTATTGGTACTAAACTTTTGCCTATCGCCCAAAACAACTTATTTCCCAAAAGTGCGATCGAGCCGCGCCGCCTGCAAGTCGGTGATACTATAGCTTTAATCAATCCTGCCGCTTTCAGCTACGAAAAAGAAGTGCAGCCATTTTTCAAAGTGCTGGACAAGCTCGGTTTAAAAGTTAAGTTGGGAAAGCACTTTTACGACCGCTACGGCTACTTAGCAGGCAAAGATGCCGATCGCGCTGCTGATGTCAACGCCGCCTTTGCCGATGAGTCAGTGCGAGCTATTTTCACCGGGATGGGCGGCTGGGGCTGCGGTCGCATCTTGCCGCTCCTGGATTATGATATGATCCGCAATAATCCCAAAATCATCATGGGATTTAGCGATATTACTGCGTTATTATTGGCGATTTATGCTAAAACAAATATAGTTACTTTTCACGGCCCTTTAGGTGTATCAAATTGGAGTCCATTTACCATAGATTACGTCAAGAAAGTTTTGTTTGACGGAGGTTCTGTCACCATGCAAAACTCCAAAAGTGTGCAAGTTGAAACAATCCGGGGCGGCACAGCTAGGGGAAAACTAATCGGCGGCAATTTATCAGTAATCGCAGCAATGGTAGGTTCTGCTTATTTGCCGGAGTGGGAAAAGAGTATTTTGTTTGTCGAAGAAGTTGGCGAAGAAGTTTATCGCATCGATCGAATGTTGACGCAGCTAAAATTAGCCGGTATTCTTGATAAAATATCCGGCTTTATTTTCGGACAGTGTACCAAGTGCGAAGCTGAAAAACCCCAAGAGTCGCTAACCTTAGCTCAAGTCTTTACGGATCTGATTCGCCCCTTGAATATTCCCGCGTGGTACGGTTCGATGACTGGACACATCCGCGACAAGTTCACTTTGCCGATCGGCAAAGAAGTTGAAATCGACGCAAATTCTGGTACAATTAGATTGTTAGAATCCGCTGTCTATTAAATATTGAACTATTCGCGATCTTCCCGAGGCAGAGCCAGGGAACGAGCAAACATTCAAACACAAAATCCGAAATATCGTGAAAAACACCTCACAATTTATCAAACAACTAACAGTAATAATCTTAGCTGTAATTTGCCTGCTGCCGCTCAATGCCTGCGCCGCAGCCGAAGCAAGTAAAATAGCCAACAGCGACACTATCTATCAACAGCGAACCGTCCACAATCCCGACGGAATCGGCAAATTTTACATGGGTCGTGAAATTGCCCAAGTCATGGGATATCAAGGCGCGGGTTGGCTGGAAAGACCCTCTCGCGGCATGGAAGAGAAATCAGCTCGATTAGTCAACAATCTCGACTTAAAACCAACCGATATTGTAGCAGATATTGGAGCGGGAACGGGATATTTTAGCTTTCGCATTGCTCCCTTAGTTCCACAAGGAAAAGTTTTAGCAGTTGACGTGCAGCCGGAAATGATCAATTTTCTTGAATTGAATAAACAAGAAAAAAATATCACTAATGTTGAGCCAATCTTGGGCAGTATCGACAATCCGAATTTGCCGGAAAACAGCGTGGATGTAGTTGTGATGGTCGATGCTTATCACGAATTTGCCTATCCCAGAGAAATGATGCAAGGAATTGTGAAAGCACTCAAACCGGGAGGCCGCACGGTATCGATCGAGTATCGGGGCGAAAATCCGCTGCTTCCCATTAAAGGTTTGCACAAAATGACGCAGAAGCAGGTAAAAAAAGAAATGGCAGCCGTCGGTTTAGTATGGAAAGAGACAAAAGAGATGTTGCCTCAGCAGCATTTGATGGTATTTGAGAAACAATCTGAAATTTAGCAGCTAAACCGTTCGCTCCACTAGCATTTTTAGTCATTTATGTCAAGGTACAAAAGACGTATTTAATGCGCAAGGGCGATCGTCTTCGAGGGCTTCGCTAACGGCAAAACAGATTAAGCCTTAAGTAACCCTTAAGATAGACATTTTACTAAAAATACCATTTACAATTAAAAATTGATAACCCAGAGGCGCTTCCTTCATTTTTCTTTGCAAAGAAGCGTCACTACTAACAACTTACCAGCGTGAACATTCCAAGTTCCATCCTTACCATGCTCGTCGGCATCGTAGTGACTCTGATCAGTCTCTGGTACGGGCAGAATCACGGTTTGATGCCGATCGCCGCATCTGACGAAGCATCCCAGATAGACGAACTATTTAATGTAATGATGACCATTTCTACTGGATTATTTATCCTAGTCCAGGGAGTGTTGATCGTTGCTGCAATTAAGTATCGTCGCCGTGAAGGAGACAACACAGACGGGCCCCCTTGGCATGATAACTTCCCATTAGAAATTCTTTGGACAGCCGTTCCGGCGGTGATCATTTTAGGAATCGGAGTCTACAGTTTTGAGATTTACAACTCAATGGGAGGCCTCGATCCGATGGGTGCTCACGACCACGGAACCATGAAAATGCAGGCTAGAATGCGCGGAAGTGCGATCGCAGCCACACTTTCAGACACAGTTCAAAAAGCCCCTCAAATAGGGTCTCAAAAACTTGTTGCTCTGGGCATTGGTGCTTCCCCAGAAAATGAAGACAAAGCACCAGATTTAATTGTAAATGTCATGGGTTTGCAGTATGCCTGGATTTTTACCTATCCAGAAAGCGGCGTTAGTTCCGGCGAACTGCATATGCCAGTCAACCGCGACGTACAGCTAAATATCACAGCCCAAGACGTGCTGCACGCATTTTGGCTGCCAGAATTTCGCCTCAAACAGGATTCAATTCCTGGGCGACCGAGTGAACTGAGATTTACAGCAAAGAAAGTCGGCGAATACCGAGTTGTTTGTGCTGAATTGTGCGGCCCTTATCACGGAGCGATGAAAGCAGCAGCATTCGTTCAAACGCCTGAAGAATTCGATAGTTGGTTGAAAGAACAGCAAATTGCTAGCACTCAAAACTTAGAGCAAGCAGTTGCAGTCAATCCAGGAGAATTGTCAGACGGAGATTTTTTGGCTCCCTATACCAGCGATCTAGGAATTAACTCCGAAAACCTAGAAAAACTTCACCCAACTCATCATCATTAAAAAACAGTCGTTAGTTGTTTGTCTAGAATAATTTTTTATTAGCTAATAACTAATAATTAATGACTAATAACTAATAACTAATGACTAATAACTAATGACTAATAACTAATGACACAAGCACAGTTTCAAGAAACTGCCAACATTGATGCTCGCGGTACAGAGTCCGCAGATCGACATTGGCGAGATTATTTCACTTTTAATACCGATCACAAAGTCATCGGTATTCAATACCTGGTAACAACCTTTACTTTCTATCTCATCGGTGGCGTGATGGCAACTTTGGTTCGCACCGAACTCGCCACCCCCGACTCCGATTTTGTCAGCCCAGAACTCTACAACAGTTTATTTACTGTTCACGCAACGGTGATGATCTTCCTGTGGATCGTACCCGCAGGTGCCGGATTTGCTAACTTTTTGATCCCGTTAATGATCGGGGCAAAAGATATGGCATTTCCCAGGCTAAATGCCGTTGCCTTTTGGATGATTCCCGTAGGCGGCGTGTTGCTGTTGAGCAGTTTTTTGGTGGGAGCTCCGCAGGCCGGTTGGACTTCCTATCCGCCTTTGAGCTTAGTTACCGCTCAAGCGGGGGAAGAAATTTGGATTCTCAGCGTCTTAATACTAGGAACTTCTTCGATTTTGGGGGCGGTAAATTTTGCCGTTACCATCTTCACGATGCGGGTTCCCAGCATGAGTCTCAATGAAATGCCTTTGTTTTGCTGGGCGATGATTGCGACTTCAGGGCTGACTTTGGTTGCTACTCCAGTGTTAGCCTCAGCTTTGATTTTGCTGTCGTTTGACTTGTTAGCAGGGACGGCATTTTTTAACCCGACAGGTAACGGCGATCCGATCGTCTACCAGCATTTATTCTGGTTTTATTCGCACCCCGCAGTCTACATTATGATCATGCCTTTCTTTGGCGTGATTTCCGAAGTTTTACCGATACATTCGCGAAAGCCAATTTTTGGTTATTTGGCGATCGCCTATTCCAGTCTCGCGATCAGCTTTTTGGGCTTAATCGTGTGGGCGCACCATATGTTTACCAGCGGCACACCAGGCTGGCTGCGGATGTTTTTTATGATCACCACAATGATCATCGCCGTGCCCACTGGGATTAAAATATTTAGCTGGTTAGCAACTCTTTGGGGAGGCAAACTGCGCCTTGTCAGCGCACTGCTATTTGCAATGGGTTTTATCTCAACCTTTGTCCTCGGTGGCATCACCGGGATCATGGTAGCTTCCGTACCTTTCGACATTCACGTTCACGATACTTATTTTATCGTCGCTCACTTGCACTACGTGTTATTTGGTGGCTCGGTATTTGGAATTTACGCTGCTTTTTACCACTGGTTCCCCAAAATGACGGGGCGGATGCTCAATGAATTTTGGGGTAGAGTTCACTTTGTTTTAACGTATATTGGCTTCACCGTAACTTTCTTGCCAATGCACGCTTTGGGAATGCAAGGAATGCCCCGGCGAGTTGCCATGTATGACCCTAAATTCACCACAATTAATGTCATTTGTACGATCGGCGCTTATATGCTGGCCGTGTCTACAATCCCGTTTATCGTTAACGTGATTTGGAGCTGGAGATATGGCCCAAAAGCTGGCGACAACCCTTGGGAAGCTTTGACTTTGGAATGGATGACGACTTCGCCACCGCCTATCGAAAATTTTGAAGGAATCCCAGTATTGGCAACAGGGCCTTACGATTATGGCATGGAAAAAATTCAGCATACTGGGGAACGTCTCGAGCTCATGTTGACAGAAAATGCGATCGCCAGTAGCGAGAAACGGGGTATCTCTGTTGCGGAGGCTGAAGCTTCAACTTTCTTGGGCGGTACTGCAACTTTGGTCGCTCCTGAATCTGAAACAGATGTTGATGTTTCTGACAAAAATTGAGATTGCGAGTAGTCATTAGTGATTAGTTGTTAGTTGTTATTAGTTATGATGGCTAGCAACTAACAAGCACCAAAGGGTGCATCTCTATTTTGCAAGGGCGAAGCATTTCGGCAGACAATTTGTTAGTGAGAGCCAGAGATTTACTGCCGAAATGCTTCGCCCCTACGAATATATTTGCACAAATGAGATGCACCCAAAACCAAATAACGAATAATAATCAACAAATAACTAATCACTAATAACTTCTGACTAATGACCTCTTCCTTCCATTACCAAACTAGCAATTAATTATGCAAATACCAGCAATAGATCCAGCAGAAACAGCCCTAAACTACCACAAGCCCGAACACGTAGAAGCTCACACAGAGGAGCATCCCGACCACCGAATGTTAGGGATAGTTGTGTTCTTGGGTTCTGAAGGCATGATATTTTTAGGTATGTTTGCCGCATATCTGATTTATCGGGCGATGGCCCCGGTGTGGCCTCCCGAAGGTACGCCAGCACGAGAGTTGCTGCTACCGGGAATTAATACGCTGATTTTGATTTCTAGCAGTTTTGTGATTCACAATGCGGATACTGCAATCAAAAAGAATGATACGGTGGGAATGCGTAATTGGCTGCTCGTAACTATTGCTATGGGCGTAGTTTTCTTGTGCGGTCAGGTTTACGAATACACTCATTTAGAGTTTGGCTTGACGACTAATTTGTATGCCAGTTGTTTTTACGTTTTGACTGCTTTTCACGGCTTGCACGTAACGTTTGGAGTGGTGCTGATGGCGGGGGTAGTATGGCGATCGCGCGTGCCTGGTCATTATTCTAGCGAACACCATTTCGGCATCGAAGCTACTGAGCTTTACTGGCACTTTGTGGATGTTGTTTGGATTGTTTTGTTTGTGTTGCTGTATATTTTGTGAGACGTAAGTCTTGATTGAATTCCCCCTTTTTAAGGGGGTTTTTTATTTTGTCCAGAAGTGCGACTTTCACTCACTCTCTCAAAGCCGATCGCCCTAAATTAAGCTAAATTTAAAATAGCAATTCTCCTATCCAACAGGATTGAGCAAATTATGCAGTGCCAATTGTGCGATCGGCAAATGGAAGTATTAACCGCCCATCACCTCATCCCCAAACAAAACACCAAGCGCAAAAACGCCGATCCCAGCCCCACAATCGACATTTGCTCAGCCTGTCACCGCCAGATTCACTCTCTATTTGACAACAAACACCTCGCCCAAGAGCTCAACTCTCTGGAAAAGCTCAAAAATGACTCTGAACTCCAGAAATTTGTCTCTTGGATTAAGAAACAAAAAACCGACAAACGCATTCAAGTACGCGGCAAAAAAGCTTGAGTATGCCAGCAATAACCGATCGCCAATATAATTAGTGGAAATTAGGCGATCGGCTATTTAACACTTCATATGAAACTTGCGATAAAGCATCGCCTCTACCGGCTTTCCTCCCCGCAAATGTTGCTCAGTTATTGCCGCAACTTCCTCCGGGCAAACACCGCTATACCAAACCTCTTCTGGCAGTACCAACACCATCGGCCCGTTGCCGCACTGTCCCAAACAACCGCTAGCAACAACTTCAACTTCTGAAGGCGACAATTGTTTAAAAGCGGCCAGTACCTTTGCTGTACTTTGTTTGCGACAAGTGCGGTTTTGGCAAACAAGAACTTGCCTAGAAGATTCTTTGATTTTCATGTTTTTTTACTTGACAATCTGCTCAATATATGCTATTTTTTTATCATTGGAATAGGTGCGGCCATATATACTCTAATTGTAAAGTGCGTATTGCGCACGCGGAGGATTGTCAGGTGCGCCATAGATACCCGAGATTAATCGGATGATAAACCTTTTGAGGCCAACCATTGTCGATCGAACAAACGGGACTGATACCGAGCCCCGCCGTCGCAAAGTACCGTCACAATCCTATGTCCAGGCCCCATTTGCTTCGCCAAAGCCACAGCCGCCCCCACATTAATCCCCACAGAACCGCCCATAAACAGCCCTTCTTTCCTCAGCAGTTGGTAAACCACCCGCACAGCTTCAGTATCATCAATTTGGATAGCATCATCTACCGGGGCATTCTCCATATTTGCAGTAACGCGGCTGGTACCAATTCCCTCAGTAATCGAACTACCTTCAGTCTTAATTTCCCCAGTTTTGAAATAACTGTAAAGCCCGCTGCCCATCGGGTCTGCCAAAACTGTCTTAATCGCCGGATTTTTTGATTTCAGAAACATGGCTACTCCAGCAAAAGTCCCGCCCGTACCCGTCGCCGCCACCCAAGCATCAACTTTCCCATCAGTTTGTTCCCAAATTTCCGGGCCAGTTGTCTCGTAATGAGCTCGGCGATTGGCCAAATTGTCGAACTGATTTGCCCAGATGGCATTCTCCGTTTCTGCCGCCAATCTTCCCGACAGTTTGACATAATTATTCGGGTCTTTGTAAGGAACAGCAGGAACAGTCCGAACTTCAGCGCCCAAGGTTCTCAAAGCATCGATTTTTTCTTGAGATTGGTTATCGGGAATCACAATCAAACACTTGTAACCTCTGGCATTGCAAATGTGCGCCAAACCGATGCCAGTATTGCCGGCAGTGCCTTCTACTACTGTTCCCCCCGGTTTCAGCAAGCCTTTTTCTTCTGCATCTTTGATGATGTATAAAGCAGCCCTATCTTTGACAGAACCGCCGGGATTGAGAAACTCGGCTTTGCCGAGAATTTCGCAGCCTGTTTCATCGCTGAAGCTGTTTAAGCGGATGAGGGGAGTATTGCCGATAGTACCTACGAAGCCGTTTTTAATATCCATATTTTTTGCGTGTTTGCATCCTATTATTAAGTTTTACAATAAGTTGATATTTATTGCTAGCAGTGCTACCAAATCTTGCTCATATTGAGTAGGAATCCCGGCAAAACGGGGTCGCCGCTGACTGTAGCCGGATTCTCCAAACATTCCTCTGCAAAACCAGGACGGTAAATGTAAACTCGGCGATTTTTGCGGTCTATCAGCCATCCTAACTGCACTCCCGGTTCTCTCATATATTCTTGCATTTTTTCTTGCAAGGGCTTGAGATTGTCAGAAGCAGACCTCAATTCAACTACAAAATCCGGGCAAATCGGGGCAAACTTTTGCTTTTGTTCTGCTGACAAAGCATTCCATCTTTCCAATTTTATCCAAGCAGCATCGGGCGACTTGTCACCAATTGAAAGCTTAAATCCCGTACTCGAAGTAAATGCTAAACCTGTACCATCTTGTTCTGCCCAAACCCACAGCGGCCCAAATATATTGCCTTCTCGGTTTCCCGTCTCCGAACCAGTAGGGGTCATAATTAGCAATTCTCCCGATTTGTTGCGTTCGATGCGTAATTCACTATTGATTTGACAGAACTCGAAAAACTGGTCGTCTGTCATTGGCCATTCGGGTGGCATTCGCAATACGATTGTTGATGATAGCATAATTGATTTTCTCGATCGCTTGGTTCCGTTTGTGCTCGCCTGTATGATGCGTCAGTATTGAGGTTATTACCAAAAATTATGGTTTTACTTTCCTGACGCACCCTACTAATTGCGCTAGTTGCGTAATTTTTGACCTATTTATTTGGCTGAGGAGTCATCCGCAAATAAGGCTTAATTGGCGTGTAACCTTTGGGAAACTTCTCGGCCAACTCTTTCGGGTCGGTAATCGAAGGTACGATGACACAATCGTCGCCATCTTTCCAATCAACTGGAGTCGCAACGCTGTATTTGTCGGTAAGTTGCAAGGAATCAATTACTCGCAAAATCTCTCCGAAATTTCGTCCCGTGCTCGCCGGATAAGTAATGCTCAAACGCAGTTTCTTTTCCGGGTCAATTACAAAAACTGTGCGGATTGTCAGGTTGTTCAGCGAGTTAGGATGGATCATATCGTAAATGTCGGAGACTTTACGATCGCCATCTGCTAAAATTGGATAATTGAGGGTGACATTTTGAGTTTCCTCAATATCTTTAATCCAGCCCATGTGAGAATCTACATCATCGACGCTGAGGGCAATGGTTTTGACACCACGCTTTTCAAATTCCGACTTGAGACGGGCCACAGCACCGAGTTCGGTGGTGCACACTGGAGTATAGTCTTTCGGGTGGGAAAACAACACGACCCAGCTATCGCCAGCCCAGTCGTAGAAATTGATTTCCCCTTTGGAGGAGGCTTGGGTAAAGTTGGGCACTGTATCGCCTAATCGCAGAGACATAACTGGTTTCCTCTAGTTGTATTTAAGAACGGTTCTCTATCATCCCATAATTGCCCGGTTTCTCGATCGAGCTTTGCATCACTCTCAACTTTTTGGTCGATCGATCGCCAATGCCACTAATGTAATGTATGTGCGGCTTCTACCGCATAATTTTCGACCTATGCTTTACTATCTGCTGAAGGCAATACAGCCTATTCTCGTCCCTCTGTGTTTTGTGTCCGCCTGGGGCTTAGTTTTTTTGGTGTGTTCGAGTGTCGGGCGTACTGTCACCGATTCTATGCGTCGAGCTCAGCAAATGCACCAAATTCCTTGTGCTAACTGCGTATTTTTCACCGGCGACTACCGTCTTAAGTGTCCCGTTCAGCCTACAATAGCTTTGTCTGAAGATGCGATCGACTGTCCCGATTATCGATCGCATTCTGGAACTTATGGTTAAAAAATCCGCCCGTCCCTTTACATATTTCTTAACATTTCTCACTCTTTCAATTCAACCGAAGTTGTGGTAAAGAGATTTTTCAGGAGTGCAGAAAGAATGCTAATTCAAAAGCTAAATGGCTGCGACGAGTTTATTGCTGGCGACGGAATTGAACTGTGAGAATTGCTGCATCCAGACAAACAAGCTGTGGATTTGCGTTACAGTTTAGCCCATGCCACTTTGCCACCGGGACAAACTTCTGTGCTACATTCGCTGACAACTTCTGAAGTTTATTACATCATCAGCGGTGTTGGGGAAATGCACATTAACAGCGAAAATCAATTTGTGGAAGCCGGAGATACAGTTTACAAGCGTTGGTGAATTTAGGTATGATTCAGCAACGCCAAAAAAACATCACAAACCGAAAATATCTTTTAACAATAACAGCACCCTAGCCATATTTACCGAGTGATTTCCTCTTTTTTCAACTTCGATGCAGAGTTGCAATAATCCTCGGATTCACTTGCATTGCTCCCCTCTAATTAGTTGAGGAAGTATCAGCTTTGTTGGTGGGTGCTGTTATTGTTTTTTAATGAGACAGATGTGAGATTAAACAGCGTTTTACTCCTTAGATTCTATTTTGAACTTCGCTGTGATATCTAGATGTGTATCTGTCGAAGAAGCTTTTTGTTTGCTTCATATTATTAATGTAGCACCTTCTTTTAGAAGCGCAAGTACCTGCAACTAAACTTTACAAATAAAGCAGTAACTGCTGATAATTATGAAGTTAAATCAAGCATCGAGCTTTCTAACTACTCAGCTAAAATAGTAGAGTTCGGCAGTGCCTGCTACTGCGAAAAACAGGCATAATATCTGTATGAAAACAACCAAACTCATCAAACTGTGCGCCTTATCGCTCAGCATTTTCCTGCTATATAGTAGTGTCGCGACAGCGGAACCGATGGCGAACCCTCAACCGCAGCAGAGTTACACAAACCAAGAGATTCTGCAACAGTTGGTGAAGGCGAGAATCGTGTATCTGGGAGAAACCCATGATAGCGTGGCAGACCACCAAGCTCAACTGAAAATTATCCAAGAAATGCAGCGGCAAAATCCGAAAATTGCGATCGCAATGGAAATGTTTCAGCGCCCTTTCCAAAGCGTACTAGACGGATATTTAGCAGGTAAACTGACAGAAGAGCAATTAGTCGAGCAAACAGAGTACAATCAAAGGTGGCGTTTTTCCTGGGAATCTTACGCCCCCATCTTGCGGTTTGCCAAAGAAAACAAACTACCTGTAATTGCCTTAAATACGCCATCGGAAGTAACCAGAAAAGTTGCGTCTCAAGGTTTAGAAAGCCTGACAGCAGAGGACAAAAAGCACATTCCGCCAATTTCCGAAATTCGCACCGACAACGCCGAATATCGGCAACTGCTGCTAGAAGTTTACCAACAGCATCAAAAGGCAGCACAAGGAAATAGTACAGCTTTTGAAAGATTTTTGCAAGCTCAAGTTTTGTGGGACGAAACTATGGCCGAAAGCATAGCCCAATTTGTCAAAGCAAACCCCGACTATCAAGTTGTAGTGTTGGTGGGGAAAGGGCATATTATCTACGGTTACGGCATTCCCAGCCGCGTCGAGAGGCGTTTGGGAGTCGGAAATGTGAAAGTACGATCGATCTTATTCAGTTCGCCCACAGATACCCCTTTGTCCGCAGATAAATCTATTGCTGACTTTGTTTGGAAGCATTCCCAATAGTACAATTTTATTCGCAAACTGCGATCGGTAACAACCAATGATAAATAGACCAAAAATACTTGCCTTTGCCGGGAGTACCCGCGAAGCATCCTACAACAAACTGCTGGTAAAAGTTGCGGCGGCTGGGGCTAGGGCGGCGGGCGCAGAAGTTACTTATGTAGATTTGCATGACTTGCCGATGCCGCTATTTGACGAAGATTTGGAAGCAAAGGAGGGAATGCCAGAAAATGCCCAGAAGTTGAAGGAGTTGATGGTAGCCCATGACGGGTTTTTGATAGCTTCTCCCGAGTATAACAGTTCAGTTACGCCTGTGTTGAAAAACGCGATCGATTGGGTGTCGCGCCCAGCACCGGGCGAACCGGGATTGGTGGCATTTACTAACAAAGTAGCGGTAATTATGAGCGCTTCCCCAGGCGGTTTTGGCGGTTTGCGGGGATTGGTGCATTTGCGATCGATCCTAGGGAATATTAACGTGTTCGTGCTGCCAGATCAGAAAGCAATTTCCCAAGCTTTTGAAGCATTTAATGCTGATGGTAGGATGAAAGATCCCAAACAGCAGGAGTCTGTTGAAAATCTCGGTGCTAAGTTGTCTAATGTGCTGTCGAAATTAATGGCGTGAGGCAATAAATTCATTTTGCAGTAGGGACACAACATTGTTGTGTCCTAATCCTAGTAATTGTTGTGTCCCAATCCTAGGATGTGTGATTTTGCTGGCTGCATCAAGTGCGTTAGGCCAGCAAAATTGCTATCATGATAATTGATTGCCTGTCATACTAAACCCCAAATTAACATGACATTCACCGGAGATCCAGAGTCAGCACCTGTTTTGCCGACAGCCGAAGAAGCAGCGGTTGCCAAAACCAGCAGCCGCGCTTTAGAAGCGCACTTAAAAAATCATCCGTCTGGCGAATCCCTGAAATTAATATTAAACGAAAAAGAGGGAAAGACAATTGACATACCGGCCGCAGCATTGCCACTGCAATTAGAAATTTTGTAGCAGACAAGCAGCGGCAATACTGTCAGGATGATTCCAATTACTGAGGAACTAGATATCTGGCAGGTTGAGGCTATACTGAAATGTCTCCCGCGAGTATGTATGGAAGTTGCTAGATTCTGGCGAAATTCCTTACAAAATGGTAAGTACCTGTCGCCGGATACGTTATGAAGATGTAATGAAATATAAAAAGCAGGATTATGACAAAAGAAGTAAACTGCTTGACGAACTTGTCGCAGAATCAGAAGCACTCGGTTTGTACGGCTAACTCATGGAAATTGTAAAAGTTGTCTGCGATGCTAATGTTTTGTATTCAGCCGCACTCCGCGATTTTCTGATGGAACTAGCAGTTGGTGATGTGTTTGAGCCGAGGTGGACAGAAGAGATTCACGGCGAGTGGATGAGAAACGTGCTTCAGAACAATCCAAATCTCACATTAGAACAGCTTGTCAGAACTAAAAATCTGATGAATGCAAGCATTAAAAATTGTGTGGTGCAAGGTTATGAGCCAATTATACCAGAGTTGGAACTTCCAGATCCGGGAGATCGGCACGTTCTAGCAGCAGCAATTCATTCTCGCGCGGATTTTATCGTTACTTTCAATCTCAGGGATTTTCCTGCTGAGAATCTCAAACAATATAACGAAGCATTGATTTGATATGATGTCAAAAATATAACTCACTAAGTCAGAGCGAGAACTAATCGTGAAAGTCAAGCGTCTAAAATTGAACTCATTCCGAGGCTTCAGCGATTTGACCCTGGAGTTTGATACAGATGAGCCGACTGTGTTCATCGGTATCAACGGTGTGGGGAAGTCCAGCATACTTGAGTGTTTGGCTATTCTTCTCTTTTGGCTGACCAAGCGAATTCAAACTTCCAATAGTAATAGACCTTTGTTCACCGAAGATGATATCAAAAACGGATGCAAAGAAACTCACAACGAAATTACAATTTCAATCAATGACTGGCCGGAAGTGGTATGGTCTTTAACCAAGGTCAGGAAAGGGCGAAGCAAGGATACTAGCAGCAACATTGGGGACTTAAAAAGAGTTGTCGATCACATACACAGTCAGTTAGATACTAATTCTTACGCAGCATTGCCTCTGGCTGTTTACTACCCAACTAACCGTGCTGTACTTGATATTCTTTTGATGATTAGGACGAAACATTCGTTTGAGCCGATAATTGCTTATGACGAGGTTCTCATGGGAGGGCAGATCGATTTTAGGTGCTTTTTTGAATGGTTTAGAGATCGGGAAGATTTAGAAAACGAAGTACGACTAAATGATTCCGATCAGTATCGCGATCGCGAACTAGAAGCAGTCAGATATGCGATCGCTAACTTACTAGACGGCTGGTCAAATTTACGGGTTAGGCGATCGCCTTTGCGAATGACTGTAAACAAAGAAGGCGAGGAACTGATCGTCAATCAACTATCCGATGGTGAAAAATGCTTGTTAGCACTAGCAGGAGATTTAGCAAGGCGTTTGGCGATCGCAAATCCGAATCCAGATTGCAATCCGCTTGAGGGTTCCGGCGTTGTTTTGATTGACGAGATTGAGCTCCACTTGCACCCAAAATGGCAACGGGCGATTATTCCGAACCTGAAAAAAACATTCCCAAATTGCCAGTTTATAATTACGACTCATTCGCCACAGGTAATCAGCGATCTCAAATGGGTTCATCTTTTGATGCCAACATCTGAAGGAATTGCGATCGAGCGAGTACCATCCTTTGGGAAAGATAGCAATCGGATTCTAGAAACGCTTATGGGAACTCCAGAACGTCGGCAGGAAATTAAGGAAGATTTACGTGAATTGTTTCGCTTGATTGACAAGGGCGAACTCGGAAAGGCACGGCAATTTCGCCAAAATTTAGCAGACAAAATGGGAGAAGAAGATCCTGAATTTGTGAGAGCAGATTGGCTAATTCAACGCAAGGAAATTCTCAATAAATGAAATATATTCAAAAGGGGAAAGAACCTCAAATTTTTTCCGACTGGAAGGCTACACAGATGTCTCTCGGTGTCAACTATCATTACAAACGTCTTCCCAACCCTGAGAAAGGAGCGGTACACATTTCTTTGCTAAGTGAACAAGGCTATATTTGCTGCTACTGCTGTAAGAAAGTTGACCAAAGTAATAGCCATATTGAACATCTAGACCCTCAGAGCAAGACTGATGCAGAATTATCTGTTGAGTACACAAATATGCTAGCTTCTTGTGGCCGAGATACAAATAAGCCAGAGTATTGTTGGCCAGAGTATTGTGGCAATAAGAAGGGGGATCTTGCGATCGGGGTTTCGCCACTACAAGCCAACTGTGAAGAATTTTTTAATTACTCTAGCACTGGTGAGATACGGCCAACTGAAAATAATTTAGCTCATCAAAAAGATGCTCAAACAACCATTAATGTTTTGGGACTCAATCATTATGACTTAACCCAGGGACGAATTCAAGCACTTGAAGCATTGCAAGGAATCATGACACAGGAAGAGGCAGAATTATTAGCTCAAGTTTGTCAACAAATGAATGCACAAGGGCGATACCAGCCTTTTTGTAATACAGTTTTGTATTTTCTAAAAAATTATTTTGGTGTTTCTTAAGTTGAATGTTACCCAAAGATTGCGCGGTCGCAATCAGACTTAATACAAATTTTACTCCACCGCATCACCCGATCAACCTAAAAAAAAACCACCCGGTCGCACATTGGCAGAAATAGACCACAGCCAGCATACTTAAGTC
>ENA-OFDP01000221-OFDP01000221.1-metagenomes-genome-assembly--contig:-NODE-221-length-27012-cov-5.869273_pt1 | contig 27012 bp, 22 predicted proteins | sample MGYA00153389_OFDP01 | MGnify analysis MGYA00153389
TGGGCGTCTCGCCCGCACAAAAAATATAATTTAAATGCAGAATAGCTTACCGGATTTGAAATAACAAATAACACAACTAACAAATAACCACTTACAACTGACCTTTCGACCCTTCGACCCTTCGGCTACGCTCAGGACGACGCTCCGCTCAGGGTATTGACAAATGACAACAGTCAACTGACAACTGATTAAAAATGATTTCTATCCAAAATCAAATTGTTTTCATTACAGGTGCGAGTAGCGGTATCGGAGCAGCCTGTGCCAAGATATTCGCGACAGGTGGAGCCAAACTAATTTTAGCAGCCCGCCGCCTCGAAAAGCTCGATCGCCTGGCCAACGAACTTGTAGAAACCGGATTAATTGCGTCGGCGAACCAGATTTATTTGCTGGAATTGGACGTGCGCGATCGCCCGGAAGTCCAATCAGCGATTGCTGCGCTTCCCGAGGCCTGGAAAAACATTGATATTCTGATCAATAATGCCGGATTGAGCCGCGGTTTAGACAAACTGCACGAAGGCAACTTTCAAGATTGGGAAGAAATGATTGATACCAATCTGAAGGGCTTGCTTTACATGACTCGCTATATAGTGCCGGGAATGGTCAGCCGAGGCCGCGGCCACGTAGTGAATATCGGCTCGATCGCAGGTCGTGGAGCTTATCCCAAGGGTAATGTTTATTGCGCTTCCAAAGCAGCGGTGAGAGCGATTTCTGAAGGCTTAAAACAAGACCTTTTGGGAACACCTGTCCGAGTGACGGAAATAGAACCGGGTTTGGTGGAAACAGAATTTAGCAATGTCCGGTTTCACGGCGATGCAGAAAAGGCGAAAAATGTCTATCAAGGATTGACACCTTTGACTGCTGATGATGTCGCAGATGTAGTGTATTTCTGTGCGACGCGATCGCCCCACGTGAATATTAGCGAAGTTTTGCTGGTTCCGACAGACCAAGCTAGTGCAACTCTGGTTCACCGAAGAGAGTTTTGAGTTTTTAGCGGTAAGTGCCCGGATTGCGCTGGAATTCTCAGGAAGCTTAATTGGTAGATGCACCCTGATTAATTAACTCCCGACCAATTTTTGGCCGGGGTTTTTTTTGCGTGCGATCCTCTGCGAGGGCTTCGCCAACGAACTTTCGCCACAAATTCCTTAAACTGTCCTGAAAGACGTGTTATCGAAGCGGAGAGTTAATTAGTAGATGCACCCTGATTAATAAACCCCAGCCAATTTTGGCCGGGGTTTTTTTTGATCGAAAACTCGATTAATATCAATTCCGGCTGCGCTGGAATGATAAGCGAGGACACGGCAGTGCCGTTTCCCTACCGTGATTTATTGTAGGGACACGGCAGTGCCGTGTCCTGATCTCGGGTTATATTAATTCCGATGTAACCGGAATTGATATAACTAATTAGACTACAACACCTCAAAAGACTGCACCTCAAGCACCGGCCCAATCATTGCAAAAGTCATCACATCCTTACGCACTTCACCTGTGACACTGACTTTCAAATCAGCTTTTTTTAACTCAGAAGGAGCATCCTTAAGTTCATAAGTTTCCCCATCTTCGCCAACCAAAGCCCAAGTGCCCGGGCCCAATCCTTTGCGTTCGATTACACCTTTGACAGTAATACTCATGCCGATCGCACCTCTGTTTTAATTGCTAAACGCGCCAGTCCGAAACACAGCAAAGCATTGACAATCAAAAATGATTGTGCTACCAGACCGCTACCCAATCCCCAGACTGCGGGAGACAGGACTGCATTCACGCCTAAACTGCTGGCAAAGCCGATCGAAATGGCGATCGCGATCCACTTCCACTGTTGATGTCCCAACAGCAAAGCAATCAAAATTCCCGGAATCAAAACACTCGCAAACAAGGGATTCAGCATACTGCTGCCGTTAATTGCGCCGCCAAGTTCGGGAATAGAACTGCCCATCAGGCGCATCGGCCACTGCGGCAGGTCAAATACAAACAGATTTCGCAGTCCAAAAAAGCCCGAACTACCAGCAATCAAACCGCCGGAAAAGCCCCAAGTCCACGCAAAGGGGAAATAATTCCGCAAAAAGAAAGCCAGCAGATAGGAACCGAGCACCATTCCAATCTTAGGTAATAGGGCAACTGCACCGCCGTCGATCCAGAAACGGGGGCTGAGATAGCCGTTGTCGCGCAACCAGCGGAAGAAGTCGCGGAAGTTGATTTGTCCGCGCTGGGCTAGCTGAACTGCTGCGGCTGCGTCGAGGTTTCCCGCGCCAAAATGGTTTAGCGGATCTTCGCTGACAACTCGCGCCGATTGCAAGAGTACGCTGCGAATTTCGTCTGGTTCGGTAATCCCGGAGGCTTTCACCAGGGCTGCAACGGCGGCAACGTGGGGAGATGCCATGCTGGTGCCTTGGTAGCCTTCAAAAATTTCTGCACCGGTTTCTGGGTCGATCGTACTTTGCAGAATTTTGCCATTTTCCGAACCGCCGGGGGCAGAAATATCAACCCCTGCGCCGAAGTTGGAGTAAGAGGCTTTTTCGTCGTCTGGGCCGAGGGCAGAAACGCCGATGACGTGGGGATAGCGGGCGGGATAGGAAGCGGAACTATCGCCGGAGTTGCCTGCTGCTGCGACGATGACAACGCCTTTAGAGTGGGCGTAGTCGATCGCCTCTGCCATTAATTGACTTTCGCCACCGCCACCTAAACTCATGTTGATGACATCAGCACCGTTGTCAGCCGCAAATTTAATCGCTTCGGCGATGTCGGAAACCGTGCCGCCACCGCTACCGCTTAACACTTTTAGCGGCATTAAAGCTGCTTCGTAAGCGATGCCGGCAACGCCGTAATTGTTGTTAGTTGATTGGGCGATCGTACCTGCGACGTGAGTACCGTGGCCGTTGTCATCGTAGGCCTCGGCGCGATCGTTTACAAAGTCGTATCCCGGTACAAATTTGGTTTCTTTTAAGTCGGCGACGGGAGTAATTCCGGTGTCAATTACCGCTACTGTTGTGCCGCTGCCTTTGGTTTCATTCCAAGCGGCTTCTACGTTGATACTGCGCAGATTCCACTGCTTGTTATACATGGGGTCATTCGGAATCTCGAAGATGTTGTAGACGTAGTTTGGTTCAATGTATTCGGTATCTTTAGCCAAATTTGATTTTCTCAGGGCGTTTAGCAATGTCCGATCGCCCTTGACTACATATACATTGTCACCCGCTGAGAATTCGCTGTTGAGTTGCGGTGCGATTTGGTACTGCTGGGCGATCGCTTCTACTTGTTTGGCAATCTCAGCATTACCGATATCTTCGCGGAAATCTAGCACAATCGAGTCGTAAGTGCCTTTAGTCGCCAGTCCTGGGAAATTAGAAATTGCCCAGCCGAGCCCGATTAAAAATAAGCACAGAAGGAAAAGTTTTTTCATGGCCGATCGTCCGTGTAGGGAAGGCTTGTTCACTACAATAACCCAATTTTTACCGCTGATGCCAGTTTTAGGGGCTGTGGGTGCTGGATGACTCGTGCACGGGGGTCTGGTATGCGATCGCGGTGGTTGTTGGGCGATCGTTCAAAGCTCTAGTTTCTCGTTTAAATTGCCTCGTCGAGTCTGAGAAGTTCAATCAATTGTATGATTAGAGCAGATGGCAAACAGAACAAGCGAGTTTTTTTAACAAGGATATTGCATGGAAAGAGGTTTAATGTGGTTGCCGCTGTTGGCAATTTTTATCGGGCTGGCTTGGGCTGGATGGAACGAGTATCAAAAGCTGGAAGCCTATCGCGTCTGGGCCGAACAATTCGCTAAAGCAAAGTATGATATTTATGCTGTACTCGGTCAGCAAGAAGACAGTTTAACTTGGGGGAAGCCGACTCGCAGCGGGCCTGTGAATTTGCAAACTTTTTCCTTGAAAAATGTGCAGTCGATTCAATTGTTAGTTAACGGCGCTGCGGTAGATTTAGATAATCCGCCGAATTCTGGAAAGGCGATCGTCCTCGAATTTTTGTTAAAAGATGCAAAACCAGTGCAGGTTCCGTTTACAGAGATTCCGCTAGCGACTAAATGGGAAAAGTATTTGCAGCAGGAATTGCAGCGATTTTTGTAAAGGGATTCTCCCTCTGGTTCTGGGGACGGTTGTTGAGGTGGGAGAACATGGGGTGCGATCGCGGATGTTTTAAATGATGGGAAATAGTGCGGTGGGCGATCGTACTTTTCCCGGAATGAATAGACGAAGAACTTATCTAAAAGACTCAAGATAGCTATAAAGACAATCTGGCGTATCAGCATATTGAGATAAGTCAGAAATAATATTTCTTTTTGATAAAGATAGAACAACTTTGACTTTTCGAGTGAAATAAGGGGAGTTACCTTGATTAGCTTCAAGCATCAGCTTTTGGAGAAAAGTGAGCATAAATTCAATCTCAAATTTACCTCTAAAACTTTTTTGCCTGGTACTACTTCGTAAATCTGTTAGCCTTGCATCTAATTCTTCTTGAGAGATGGCAATTGTACCCGGAAAGATACAATACAAATCATCAATTACATACTTTACTGTGATTTTACCCAACTCAATATTTACAAAACGCGATACACTTATATCTGAGATATTGAGTTCACTAGATTTATCTCTTTGGCACGCAATCCAAGTATTTAGCAATTCAACAGCATTATGGAACTCCTCTTGCAATCTTACATACAAAGAAACACATTTTTCAAAATTTTCATCTGACTCTATGAGCTTAAATTCGGTTCTTAAAACTTCAGAAAAACACTGAACTGAGGTGTAGAAGTTTTCTATCGAGTAGCAGGGAGTTTCATATATTTTGTTTAAGCCGAGCTCACTAATCGATTTATCAAAGTCTCTATCTATGAAATAAGCTGCTCTAACATTTGCATAATACTTTCTGGCTGAAAGCATTCTATGGATTCCTAAAACTCCTTCTTTGCCTTTACAAGACAAATGAACATCTTTTTCAGGTCTTATAATATTTTTGATCCTGATTCCATAGTATTTACCATCTTCTCCTTCAAAAAAGCAATATAGTGCAGATGGATATTGTTTATATAATCGGGTGAATTGAGTAAATACGACTACCGCTTTATCTCGGGATGCTCTTAAAGTGTTTACTGACATTTATTTATTTCTCTACCACAAATGTATCTAGATCGTTAGCATTTAAATCTAGTTCGTTATCGAAGATGAAAGGAGAATGAGTAACTGCTAACAGTAATTTACATTTGCCTGACTTCAAAATATCTGGAAGTAAAAGCTTTTGCCACTCTATAGAAAGCGATAACTCTGGTTCATCAAACAGCAAAATAAAGTCTTCGGAAGACTCTAAGTAAATTCTGGAAAACAAAGATATAATTTGCTTTTCACCAGAAGAAAGATTTTTAATATCAATCGGGTTCTTATTTCGAGTTTGAATTATTGATATGTCTACATTTGCCTCATCATAAACAATACTTTTTTTGTTTAAATACTCATTACATATTGTAGCAAACTGATTGATAGAATCATCCTTTTCTTTTTGTTGTTCATATAAACCAACTAATTTCGATAAAAAATAAACTAATTGACTGTATTGCTCATCAGAGTTTATTTCTCCTGAACTTACCAGTTTCTCAATTTTATTTCGATCGGACCTTTTTATATTATTTTCACCAACACGGCTTAAAACTATATTTAGAGTGTCAGGTTGAATGCTGTCTCTCATTTCTTGGGTAATTTCTATGCCCTCTACAAACTGAGTTAAAATTTCACCCGTCACTTTTGAAAATAGATTGAGTGCTGAATTTTTAATTGTAGTTTTAATTTCGTCAAATCTGTCAATGACATCATTCATTCCAAATTGAATCAGCTTGCCTTCTTCTTCCCCACGGCTTAACCGCTCAAACCTATCATCTTCGTATCCTAAATTTTTCAAATCTTCTTCGATTCTTCTATAGGTTGGGAAATATAAAACTGACTCGTTCAAGTTTTCTTGAATAGTTGCTCTAATTTTATCAATTTTACTTTTTTGCTCTAGTTTTTTCTCACTCAAACTCCATTCTTCCATCAAGCTGTTCAAGTATTTAAATGGAATACGTATTTTATATATATCTATTAATTCAAGTATGCGTCTCCGAGCCGATTCAGAGGATGAACTTTTCCTAAGTTCTCTCTGCAACATCTCTATTTCTCGACTCGGTAAATAGCGTCTGAGAACAGGAATAATTTCAAAAACATCAGGATCATATAACGAATTTAAGTCACTTTTCTTGATTTCAACACTAACGCCAGATGTAAACTCAAGAACTACTGACTCAAACTCTACAGTGCTTAATTTATCAAATTTACAGGAAATTGAGTAGTAAAGTGTATTGAGAATGGTAGTTTTACCCGAACCATTTTCTGCAATCAAAATTACTGCTTCTTTATCAAAAGGTATCTCCACATCTTTAAAGCCAAATAAGCCGTTAATTGCAAATGACTTTAACTGGCTGGAGTTGGGGTGTTCACCTAGCAGCATAGTTGAGTTTTCCAGCTTTTGAACTTTTATTTTATCCATCACGCTCAAGAATCAGAGATACAACATTGGGATAACTGTTGATTACACTGCAACTGCGGTCTAATACGGCATTATAGCGCGTGAAAGTGCAATTGTTTCCATTTACCAATCTTCGCTACCCAGTTGGCGGCCGGCTAAGGCCCGCACTTGCTCGTCTTCGTCGGAAACTGCGAGCGATCGAACTAGCGGCAAAGTTCCAGGATTTTCGGGATAATGTTCGATAATTGCTTCGAGTGCTGTAAACCTCGGATTGTAAGCAAAAGAACCTGTTCGATCGTAAGAATCACCCAAAGTTCGATCGCGCAAAAACTCAAACATTCCCGGTTCGTCCTTCCATCTCCGCATTAACTCTACCAGGGCGATCGCCCGCACCTGCGAATCTTCATCCTGCTGAGCCCTAATTTTCAGCCACTCAAAAGTATCCGGCTCATTTGTCCGCCCCCGCGCCAACTTTTGCAAAGCCATTTGTCTCACCGCCGGACTCTCATCGCCCTCTGCTTTGGCCTCCACTAACGTCCAAGTTTCAGGATTGTCCGGCCAGTTGTCAGCGACACAGAGCACTGCGGCTTCCCGCACCTGCGCCTCCTCAGAATCAAGCTGAATTTTTAGCCAAGGCAAGGTTTCCGGGTCATCGGCCCACGCCCCGACGATCGCCCGTACCAGCACGCTCAGCAGGTGAGAATCTTGCTCAGACTCGACCAAGCTTTTGAAAAAAGGCAGCGTCTCGCTCAGGTGACACCAGCGTTTTGCTATTTGTTTTACCGCTGTTTCTCGGACGTTGAGGTGTCTGTCTGACTTGGCGAGATTTTGCAACCAGCCAAAGACTTCGAGACTGACTGGCGGTAGCGCAGCGACTGCTTCCACTACTACTTGCCGCACATTCCAGTAATCCTCGGAATCAGCGATTTTTTGCAGCAGGGGCAGGGTTTCTGGGCTATCGGGCCAACCGGCGGCTATCTGTTGCAGGGCGATTTCTCGCAGTTCGCTGTCGCGATCCTCTTCGAGGGCTCCGCTAACGCCCAATGCGATTTTTTGCAAAAAAGTGAGAGTTTCTGGCTTCAACGGCCAGCCAGATACCGCTGCTTGCACGGCTGCCCGCCGGACGATCGAACTCGTATCGGACTCGACCAGAGTTAAGAGCAGCGGGTAAATGTCTGGTTCGCCCCGCCAGTGCGATGCCAATTGTTCGATCGCGGCTGTACGTACTTCTTGACTGCTGTCAGATTGCGCTAAGGTTTTCAGCAGCAGACAAACCTCGGCTTCAGCGGGCCAGCCAGAGGCTAACTCGCGCACTGCAACTGTTCGCAGAGTAGAGTTTCCTGTCTGAATGAGGTTTTTGAGTAGCGAAAAAGTGCCTAAAACCTGGTGCCAACCTCTAGCTATTTCTTGCCACGCTGCGACTTGGACTCCCAAATTTTCGTCTGTGTCGGCGATGCTTCTAAGCAGCAGTAAGGTATCTGTTCGATCGCGCCATTTCTCGACTAAACTATGCAGTGCAGCGGTGCGGACTGCGGGACTGCGATCGGACTTTGCGACATTTTTCACCAGCGGCAAGGTATCACCCATATCTGGCCAACCAGAAGCCATTTCTCGGATTGCGGTCGATCGCACAGCCCAACTGCGATCGGATTTTACGAGGTTTTTCAGCATCAGGTAAATTTCTGGATCGTCTGGCCAGCCGCGGGCTATGGCTTCGACTGCGGTCGATCGAACTTCGCCGCTGTCGTTGGAGTGAGCGAGTATTTTCAGCCACGGCAAAGTTTGCGGGTCATTTTTCCAAGTTTGGGCGATTGTGGCGATCGATCGATCGCGAATTTGATAAGTTTCCTGCATTTCTTGGGCACTTTGATAAAGTATCAAGAAAACCGTGCCGTATTGCGATAACTTTTTTAAAGCATTTAACAGTTTTTTTTCGGTTATTTTATTAATGCCATCTTTAACATTTAACAGACATTGCGCGGCTAAAAACAAATTAATAAATTTTTCTTCTTGACCGTTTTGAGCTGTCAGATATTCGATAATTTCGCTGGCTGTTTCTTTGTCGAGTTTAGCTGCAATTTCTCCGAGGACTTGGTGCAAAGATTCATCCCGCCAGTGCGGGCAGAAAACTTGTGTTTTGAGTTCAGATGAAGTCAGTTGACCGGTTTTGAGTTGTGCGTCGATTAACTCTGCCACAGTCTGGGGATTATTTTGGGAAATAAGTTTTTTTAACAACATACCGAATTGCACCCGCCCGAGAGTTTATTTACATTGACAATCCTCGCATCAGCTCCGCTATTTATGGTTTTTTTTGAGCGAGCTTGAAGTACGGAACCGATGCAATCTATTTTATCCCAAATCTACTTTCTTGGGAACTCTAAGATGCAAAACCCGTCGCCACCAGTACAATTGTTGGGTGACGACGGATCGAGGATCGAATAATTAAGCCGCGAAATCTAGCTGAGGGCGACTTGGACGCGCGAGGCTGCAACTCGAACCGCAAAAGTCGGAATTTTTACCGTTTCATCGTCCAAACACTGGCCCGTAGCCAAGCTAAAGTTTTGCTTGTAGATGGGAGAAGCAACTTTCAGAGTGCCGTTGCGATCGCCCACAAGTCCCCGCGACAGCACAAAAGCCTTGCTAAACGGGTCGTAATTGCTCAAAGCATAAACTTCAGCCCCGTTTCCCACTCGGAAAATCGCCACTTGTTTGCCTGCTACTAAAGCGCAAACACCCGTATTCGGGGCGATCGCATCGAGGGAGCACACATCTACCCAAGTTGTGACTGTCTCGGAAACCTGTAATGATTGAACCATCTTAATTTTCCTGTTAATTTACTTCAATCTTGCTTCCTCCCCTGATTCGAGGGGAGGGCCCAAAAGGAGTTATTCCGCAACTCCAGCCAGAGCCTTTTCCTGTTCGCTAGCCGGCCGCGTTTGTCCCCGTTCCGCAACACGAACAATATTCGGATCTGGCAAATCTGAATTTACAAAATGCTGGAACCGCTGCACTTTTTGCGGGTTTTCAATCGTCGTCTTCCACTCGCATTGATACGTATTAACCAAGTGTTCCATCTGCGCTTCCAACTCAGCACAAATGCCGAGAGAATCTTCAATAATTACCTGCTTCAAGTATTCAATCCCGCCCTCAAGTTTATTAAACCAAGTAGCGGTGCGTTCCAGGCGATCGGCAGTGCGGATGTAAAAAATCAAAAAGCGATCGACATACTTAATCAAAGTTTCCTTATCAATATCCGTCGCCAGCAAAACCGCGTGCTGTGGCTTAATCCCGCCATTGCCGCACACGTACAGATTCCAGCCATTCTCAGTAGCAATTATCCCAAAATCCTTGCTTTGAGCTTCCGCGCATTCGCGAGTGCAACCAGAGACAGCAGACTTGAATTTGTGAGGAGCACGTAAACCGCGATATCGTAATTCAACCTCGATCGCCAAACTCGTCGAATCCTGCACCCCAAAGCGACACCAAGTGCTACCAACACAAGATTTTACAGTCCGTAAAGCCTTACCGTAAGCGTGTCCAGACTCAAATCCCGCATCAATCAACCGACGCCAAATATGCGGCAACTGATCCACACGAGCCCCAAACAAATCAATCCGTTGTCCGCCCGTAATCTTAGTATAAAGCCCAAAATCCCTGGCAACTTCGCCCAAAACAATCAACTTCTCCGGCGTAATTTCTCCACCCGGAACTCGTGGCACCACGGAATAAGTACCATCGCGCTGAATGTTTGCCAAAAACTTATCGTTTGTATCTTGCAAACCAACGTGAGACTTCTCTAAAATATGCTCGTTCCAAGTAGAAGCCAGCATCGAAGAAACAGCAGGTTTGCAAATTTCGCAACCCTTACCTTTGCCGTGTCTTTCAATCAACTCATCAAAGGTTTTAATCTCTTGAGAGCGCACTAAATGGTACAATTCTTGACGGGAATACTCAAAATGTTCGCAGAGGTGATTTTTGACAGTAAACCCGGCTTTCTTCATTTCCGACTTGAAGATGTCCGTCACCAAAGGCACGCAGCCACCGCAGCCCATACCAGCTTGGGTGCATTTTTTGACGCTGGCAACGTCTGTTAAATTGCGATCGCGAATCGCCTCACAAATCTGCCCTTTGCTGACATTATTGCAAGAACAAATTTGAGCCGAATCTGGCAAACTATCCACACCCAAGCCCGCAGGTGCTCCGCCTGATCGCGGCGGCATCAACAAATCTTCAGGATGCGGCGGCAGGGCAATGTCATTTTGCATAAATTGCAGCAAAGTGCCGTAAGCAGAAGCATCTCCGACGAGAATTCCGCCTAAAATCCGACTGCCATCTTGATTTAAAACTAATTTTTTGTAAGTGCCTTGGAACGTGTCAGCGACAACAATTTCTTTAGCATCGGCAGACTTGGCAAAAGCATCACCAAAACTAGCAACATCCACTCCCAAAAGTTTGAGTTTCGAGGACATATCCGCACCTGCAAAAGTGCTTGCGGGACGGGCATCTTGCCCGTCATCTGCCGCACTGCTCAAAATATCTGCTGCTACGCCGGCCATTGTATACCCGGGCGCAACTAAGCCATAGATCCGATTTTGATAAAGTGCGCATTCCCCGATCGCATAAATGTCAGGATCGGAGGTTTGGCAGCTATCATTAATCACAATGCCACCGCGTTCCCCTACTTCTATACCGCAACCTCTGGCAATTTCATCGCGGGGGCGAATGCCAGCAGAAAAGACAATCATATCTGTTGCCAATTCCGAACCATCAGCAAACAGCATTTTAGTAACTTTGCCATCTTCGCTAACAATTTCGGTGGTAGATTTGTTGGTGTGAACCGAAACTCCCAACTCTTCTATTTTGCTGCGCAGAATTGCACCACCAACTTCGTCAACTTGCACGGGCATCAGTCGCGGTGCAAACTCAACTACATGAGTTTTTAAGCCCATATTTTGGAGAGCATTCGCACATTCTAAACCCAACAAACCGCCGCCAATTACTACCCCAACTTGGCAATTTTTAGCATGATCTGACATCGCCTCCAAGTCGTCAATTGTCCGATAAACAAAAGTGCCTGTAGCGTCTTTGCCTTTAATCGGCGGTACAAATGGATAGGAACCAGTGGCGAGGACAATTTTGTCGTAGGGAACTTCTAAACCGTTAGCTGAAGAGACTGTTTTTTGTTCCCGATTGATGGCGACTGCTTTGTCGCCGATATGAATCTGAATCCCGTTTTCTTGATAAAATCCCGGTGCAACTAGAGATAAATCTCCCGCTGTTTTGCCAGAGAAAAATCCGCTGAGGTTTACGCGATCGTAAGCAACGCGCGGTTCTTCACAAAAAGTAATTAAATTCCAGTGTTTTGCAGCATCCGAGCTCACCATTAACTCTAGGAACTTGTGACCTACCATGCCATTGCCGATTACAATCAGGTTTTTTTTGGCTGTCATAGAAAATCTCTTTTATCCTGTTTATCAGTCGTTGGCTTTATTAATATAAGACTTTTTTGTAAAGTTTTGTATGTATAGATACAAAAAATTAATTTTTATGCAATTGTTGAATGCTCCCGATTGCATTTGTGCATGATGTGTGCGATCGAGTTAAGTAGGGTGCGTCACCGAAGTCTTTTTGACAAAACAATTAATATCTTACTGTGACGCACCCTACAATTTTCTGGGTAGTTCACGCTCCCATTCCAGAATACTGCTTCAAACCCTGCCGCCACAGCCACCGATTCCATACAAAAAACACCACACCCCAACCCAGCATCACCAACAAACCGCGGCCTACATCTACGGGCAATCCGATCAAGATTGAAGCCGGAAAATGAATCAAATAAGGAAAAGGCGTCCACAAAACGACTTCGCGCACGGGTGCGGGAAAGACTTCTAGCGGCGCGATAAGTCCCGATAAAAACAGGTAAATTAAAAACCAGAATTGCTCGATCGCACTTGCCCTCTCTATCCAAAAAGCAAACAGCGCAAAGGTATACTGGATCAGGAACCGCAAGCAAAAAGCTAAGACGACAACCAACAAAAACAGCAAAAATCTGCCAAAACTAGGCAGCCAAAAAGACTGCGGGTAAAGTCCAAAAAACAGCACCACTAATCCGAATACAAACGGCAACCTTGCAAACCTTTCGGAAACGTGCGAGGCAAAGTGATGCCATACTGGATCTAAAGGCTGCAACAACTTATTAGATAAAGTCCCTTGCACTACTTGTTTTTCAAAATCCCAAATTACCCATACAACATTTGTTTGTCTGACGATAAAAGCTGCTAAAAAGTAACGCGCAAAGTCGATCGGATTCAGCCCGAATGACCCAGTTTGAGCAGCCTGCATCCAGACACCCATCAAAATAAACGGCAAAGCTCCCGACAGCACCCATAAAAGCAATTCCGCCCGGTATTCGAGCATATAAGCATAGTAGGTAACTAGCAAAGTTTTAGCAATTCTGATAAATCGTGTCATACTAATTTTAAATTTGGTTTTAGGTTTTAGCAACGGGCTAGAAGCCCGTTCCACAGAATATTGAAACTCTTGTGGAACAGGTATCTTGCCTGTTCGGTTTTCCGACGTTAGCAACGGGCTAGAAGCCCGTTCCACCAAATATTGAAACTTTAGTGGAACAGGCATCTTGCCTGTTATAGAGAATGAACTCATCCAAAAATATTACACTTTTCCCGTGCGAAAAACTCTGCCGATGACCTCTTCAATTGGCGGATCGGTAATAGTCAAATCTATCACTTCCAACTCCGCCAAAATCTTTGAAACGCTGACCGTTAGCTCTTCTCTTCTGACCAAAAACCGTACTGAATTTCCCTCAATTGATTCTACCTCGCCGTAAGCAAAAGCGCTATCTTTTGATAGCGGATGAGCTAATTCTACCTGAACTTGCCGATAAGGCGCAAATCTATCCAGCAGTCCATCCAAACTGCCATCATAAACTAATTGCCCTTCATGAATTAACAAAACTCGCTTGCACAAAGCAGTAATGTCAGCCATATAGTGACTCGTCAATAGCACCGTTGCTTGATAACGCTCGTTATATTCTCGCAAAAATTGCCTAACGCTAAACTGTGCGTTGATATCCAAACCTAACGTCGGTTCATCTAAAAATAATACCTCCGGTTGGTGCAGTAGCGCCGCCATCAATTCAGCTTTCATGCGTTCGCCCAAAGATAGCTTCCGCACCGCCTGATTTAACTTACCTTCTAGAGACAGCATTTCTGTCAATTCTCCGATTCGCTGCCGATAATCTTTATCGGGAATGCCGTAGACAGCGGCATTGATTCGCAGAGAATCGAGCACGGGTAAATCCCAGATTAACTGCTGTTTTTGTCCCATGACTAAGGTGATTCTTTGCAAAAAATCTGCTTCGCGGCGAAAGGGAGTACGATCGCACACACTCACCGTACCACTAGACGGATAAATTAAACCAGTCAGCATTTTTAGCGTCGTAGTTTTGCCTGCACCATTAGCGCCCAGAAACCCGACAACTTCCCCCGGTTCAATACTGAAAGAAACGCCATCAACTGCTTTCACATTGCGGTAAGTGCGGTTAAAAAAGTGCTGTAAGGTTCCTTTAAGTCCCGGTTCTTTAATGGCGATGGGATAAACTTTGCTCAAGTCTTCAACTAAGATAATTGGCATCGGCTTTACTTGTAACTTTTATTTTAATCTGCGATCGGGCGATCGGGCTTGTGCCAAGATGAAACAGTCTAGCAGGGTGTGAAGTGCGATCGAAAAGTAACTGTGTTCTGGCGCACCCTACTAAGCTGTAGAATGAATGTAAGATATCCACGATCGCATCCCACAAAACTTACAACTATGGTACTCACCCCAAATCTTTCAGGCATCCCTCGTTTGGTAGGAGACAATTCTCCTGAAAATATTACACTTACACCGGGACAACTTGCTAGTTTTCCTGGAGGAGTTTGGATGCTGGGCGGTAATGATACTGTCAGGGGCTCGTCAGATTCAGAACGAATTTTTGGCAACGATGGTAAAGACAGTCTGTTAGGCGGCGCTGGTAATGATTCTATTTACGGCGGCAAAGATGATGACGATATTTTGGGAGAAACTGGCGACGATTTCTTGACAGGGGATAGAAATAGCGATTTCCTGGATGGTGGTGCAGGAAATGATTTGCTGCGCGGCGGACAAGGTGTTGATTTGTTAGTTGGCGGTGACGGTAACGATACTTTAATTGGTGACAGAGATGTGGATATTTACAAAGGAGGTCTGGGGAGTGATGTGTTTGTTTTCCGAGTCGATCAAGCGGGCATCAGAGTAGCTGGAATTGAAGTTCCTGATGCGGTAATTGTGGATTTTGATAAATCTAGCGATTCGATTGGAATTAGTGTGCCATTTACCAGCAACAATATCTCATTTGAACAGGTAAGTTATAGTTTAAACGATCCGAGACTGCTGCTGCTCGATCCTGCAACTATATCGGGGGGAACGAGTTTGTTAGCCAAGGGTGGCATCTCGCAGCGAAGTCTCGATCCCGATGGCAATGGCCGCGTTGAAGTTACTAATATTAGATTCGGTGTTACTAATGCTTTGTTGGGTACTGTCTTGAATGTGACGCCGGCCGATTTAACTGGTCGTTTTATCAATGCTAGTTCTCTGCTTTAATTGGCTGCACAAAAAGTATAGTTTTGACGCACCATTTGTTGCAGGTATGCGTTTGTGGTAGGGTGCGTCAGGTTTTAGATTCTGAAAAAGCACAGAAAGTATAGTTTTGACGCACCATTTATTCTCACGTGCGTCAGTTCTGGGATTGTTGGTTTTTGGCGAAGATCGCGGTAGCTGACGCACCCTACTTATTATCGCATTATCACTCAATTACCAATTCCCCATTACCAGTTACTTCTGCTGCATTGCCCACTGCATCAAACCGGGGAACAACCGATAAGCTTCCGATGCCAAAAAAGCCGGGCCGACTATAACTTCTGCACGCTGATTTTTGACAGCATCCCAGATAGCTTTGGCAATATCTTCTGGCTGACTTGCTGCTGAAGATTTTAGCATTTCGGTCATTTGCTGGCGGCGCAATTCGACTGCGGGTTCGTCTCGATCGCGAAATTGAGCTCTTTCCAAAAAATCGCTGTTAATCAAGCCCGGATGCACCGCACAAACGTGAATACCTTGGGGTGCTAATTCTAATCGCAAAGTTTCTGTTAAACCCGTTACTGCATATTTGCTGGCACAATAAGCAGTCATTTGAGGCAAGGGCATTTTGCCACCAATGGAACCAACATTGACTATTGTCCCAGTTTTTCGTTCCAGAAAATGTGGCAAAATTTCTTGAATTGTGTTAACGCAGCCCCAAAAATTGGTATTCATTAATTGCTGCCAGTCTTCGGAGGTAGTTTGCTCGATCGCCCCCGTGACACAAATACCAGCATTGTTAACCAAAACATCAATGTTCCCGCAGATATCTAGGGCTTTTTGGACGATCGCGCGCACTTGTTGAAGGTCGCCAACATCCCCCGCAATAGCGACAGCCGAAGTGCCTTCACGCTGCACTTGAGCCGCTGCTGCTGCCAATCTCTCCGGCTGGCGAGCCACCATCACTACATCGTAGCCTTTGCTGGCAAATAACAGTGCTGTTGCTTTGCCGCTTCCTTGAGAAGCGCCTGTAATCAAAACTGTAGGAGCCATAGATTGTTATAAATTGTCAGTGATAAAATGGTTTGCTGCGGTAATTGAAACTATAACAGAGGTAAGGTAATTTTAGGCGCGCTCTAGAGTAATATTTCTTGGATATGGGAATTTTTTAAGAATGGCGATCGGGGGTTTTTTAACGAACCGCGAAGCCGCGAAGAACGCGAAGGAAGAGAGGAGAAGGGAAGAGAAGAGAAAGTCTTCAGAAAGTGTTCAGTATTATGTGAAAATTGCTATGTAAATTTCCCAATGCCCAATTACCAATTACTAATTCCCAATTCCCAATTACCGCAAAAAATGAATCTTCCGAAAAAACCGCCGAATTGGTCGATCGCCCTAGTGTTAATTATCGGTGTTTTAGCCGTCTCAACTGCCTCAATTTTAATTCGGCTGGCCAACTTGAAAGCAGGCGCAAGCGGCTTTGGTTTCAGCTTGGTACTCGCCGCTTCTCGCCTGACTTTATCTGCTTTAATTCTGCTTCCGGCTTGGCCGAAAATTCAGTGGAACGCCCTGCAATCGGGAGCTCGGCGCTATGCTGCTGCTGCGGGTTTGTGTCTCGCCCTGCACTTTGCTCTCTGGATTACCTCACTTTCTTATACATCGATCGCCGCCTCGACTGCTCTAGTAACCACAAATCCCGTCTGGGTAGCGCTGTTGTCGCGCTTCTGGTTCGGCGAAAAACTCAGCAAAATGTCGATCGCTGGCATTACTATAGCTCTGGCTGGGGGAATGGCGATCGCCCTCGGGAGTGCGGGTGCAGCGAATGCTGGCAACCTACAACTGCTGGGCAATTTCCTGGCTCTGACTGGTTCCTGGGCTGTCAGTTTGTATTTGCTGCTGGGCCGGGAAGCTCAGCGACGGGGACTCGGAATTGGTGGCTATATTGCGATCGCCTATACTGTTGCTGCGATCGTCCTGTTGCCTCTCCCGATCGTCTTTGGTATCAGTTATACTGGGTACCCGCACATTGTATATTTTTATATTTTGTTAACGGCCGCCTTGCCTCAATTAATCGGTCACACTATTTTAAACTGGGCTGTAGTGCAGATTTCCCCAACTCTGGTAACTCTTGCTATTTTGTTTGAACCGGTTGGGGCGAGTTATTTGGGTTATTTGCTGTTTGGGGAAGTGCCCGCGCCGGCGGTACTCGCAGGTGCTGCGGTGCTGCTGTTGGGTGTAGCAACCGCTACCCTCGGAGCCCAAAAATCACAGTCAACAGTTAACAGTTAAGAGTTTTCAACATTGCCACTACAGTTGCCGTGAGTCAGGATAGAACAGATTAGGGCTGAAAGATACAAATAACTCATCAGTTAAATATCGGTTCCAAACTATCAAATGTCTGACTAATGACTAACGATCCTCGGGTGCCTTTCGGAGAATAAAATTATGCTGCCAGAACAATTACAGCGCATCATCGGCTACTTTCTCGAAGAAGCCACAGAACACATCCAAATCATCGAACAAGGCTTGCAGGGCCCTCAATTCACCGTGCAAGCTCCCCAAACGATACATCAGCTCATCCGAGCCTCGCACTCGATTAAAGGAGGAGCCGCGATGCTCGGATTTAGCAGCATTCAGCGGATAGCCCATCGCTTGGAAGATTATTTAAAACTTCTCAGAGAATGTCCGATCGCCGTTGATAGCAGGCTACAATCGCTATTAACCGAAGTTTTTAATATTTTGTCAGCCTTAGTGAACAAGGTTTCTAAAGGTTTTGGACTCAACCAGCAAGACGCCAGCCAAATGCTATCCCTCGCCGAACCGGTTTTTGACGAACTCGACGCTTACCTGAGAGTGCTGATTCCCACTCGCCTGAGTGTGAGAGCAGTAACCGACGAACACATCCACATTTTTTCCGGTTACTGCGCTTCTGCTGAGGGATTTTCATCGGCGATTGCGTCGCGCATCGGTTTGCTCCGAGGTACTATTACCCGCCACGATCAAGAAGGCGAGGGCATTCGCCTTTATATTGACATTTACTTGCCGCCTTACAGCAGGATCGAAAACATCCGCCAAGCTGTCGAACTCTCAGGCGCTACGATTGGGACTGTTCAGACGCAGCGCGACTTTTCGCTGCTAGCTGCGGATTATCCCGTTTACCGAAGTGCGATCAAACGTCCTGCAATTTGCAACGGATGTCGCTACTATTACGGCAGAAGCGACGGTGGCCATCTGCTCAACTGCACAATCCATCCCCGCGGCCCGGAAGCAGAAGATTGTCGCGATCGCGAACCGGAATAAGTATTATAAAATCAGGACTGCAAACGAAGATTTGGAACCAGGGAAAACTTGCTTCTAAAACCAATATTTTCCTTGATATTTTTCCCATTGTCCTCTGCCCAATTCTTTTTTGATTTCTAGACAACTAAATCCTTCTTCCTTCCAAAACCTCCCTTAAAAGCTGATACCACAACTCGAATTAATTGCAGCATGGTCGCCGGATGCCCCACCGCCCAGATATTGATAGCTAGACAAGTGATTCCCATCGCTAGCAAGATGTATGTCGGAGGCATTACTACCCCGATCGCGAACCAGGAAAAAACGTGAAATATCATTGCTGTAGCCCAAAGGCTGGCCACAGCCACAGACGCCCAAACTTGGATTCGAGGTCGGTTTAGTCCGGTCAAGATCGCTGTCTGCAAAGTGGTCAGCAAGTTTGCCGGAACTAAAAAAGCACAGATACCTATGCAGTAGGTATGAGAAAACTCAGTAAGTGTATTGAAGTCGAGCATCAGTATAATTGTCGGGCCTGTTGGATATACTTAAAGAGCTTAACGTGACTTGAGTTTTAAATCTTGTCACCCTTACTTTAACTTAATATTTTTGTCAAGGGGTCGGTCTGAAGACGCATTTCTCTACCCTTTTTCCTGATTGCCAAATTTTACCACAAATATTAACTTTATGGAAAATCATTAAAACTACTTGAATAATCGCAACAAGTGCTGCAATAATTAAGAACGGGCAGCGATCACAATTGAAGAACCCAGTCAGTATAAATATCTAGAAGACTGCCGTTAGTCGAGCAGCAACACAACCGCAGGCTAATTTTTGACTCACTGATTCTCGGATGATTGATTGTCAGCCTCCGTCAAGAAATCGAGCTGTTGTGCGATCGAACAATATGAGATTATTATTGAGAAGGTAATTTTATCTCAAATCTAAGATCGATAGAACCCAAAGAGAACTTTTACAGCGGAAAACAGAGAAAATGGATCGACAAATTACAATCCCAGCACTTGAAAAAGTTGACTTAACAAACTGTGACAGAGAGCCAATTCACATATCGGGTCACATTCAGCCGCACGGGGTGCTACTTGTGGTAAAAGAACCTCAATTAGAAATACTGCAAGTCAGTGAAAATACGCAGGATTTGTTAGGCGTCGATGCCGAAAGTGCGATCGGTCAAGATTTAAGCTTATTACTCGATCGCACTCAGCTAGAAAAACTCAAAGCCTGTTTGCAGAAACAAAACTTAAAAACCGTCAATCCGATTAAACTATCGGTCAAAAAAGCAGGCAAATCTTTAGAATTTGACTGTATCCTCCACCGAGGAGAAGGAGTTTTGATCGTCGAGTTAGAATTGGCAACCACCACAGAAAATCTTTCCGTTTTTAGCTTTTATCATTCAGTCAGATCCACTGTCAGCCAAATTCAGAGCGCCAAAAATCTCAAGGAATTATGTCAACAGACTGTAGAAGAAGTCAGGAATATTTCCGGCTTTGATAGAGTTATGGTCTATCAATTCGACCCCGAAGGCAACGGCGCTGTAATCGCTGAAGACAAAGCAGAAAACCTGAGTCCTTTCTTAGGCTTAAACTACCCCAGCACAGATATTCCCAAACAAGCCAGAAAACTGTATTCTTTAAACTGGCTGAGGTTAATACCAGATATTAATTATCAACCAGTCCCCCTCGTTTCACGAAACAACTTTGTTACTAATGAACCAGTAGACCTCAGTTTCAGCGTTTTGAGAAGCGTTTCTCCCATTCACCTAGAATATCTGCAAAATATGGGCGTTGCAGCTTCAATGTCAATCTCGTTAATCAAAGATCAAAAACTGTGGGGATTGATTGCTTGCCACAACTCTACACCAAAATACCTAAACTATGAATTGCGCGCCGCCTGCGAATTTATCGGGCAAGTAATGTCGTTAGAACTGCAATCAAAAGAAGGAAACGAAGACTACGACTACAAACTACACTTAAAATCTATTCAAACCAAGATTTTTGAAGACATATCCACCTCCGAAAACTTGTCACAAGTGTTAGTTAAATGCCAGCATAATTTGCTAGAAGCAGTCAACGCCCAGGGAGCCGCAATCGTATTTGGAGACAATTGCTATCGAGTCGGGCAAACACCAGAGGGAGAATCGCTCAAACACTTAACTAATTGGGTGCAAAACAACCTAAAAAAAGAAATATTTTATACAGATTCGCTGAGCAAATGCTATCCCGAAGCTGAGGAATTTAAAGACACAGCCAGCGGGTGTTTAGCGATAGCAATATCGCCGACTCAAAAAATATACGTTTTGTGGTTTCGCCCAGAAGTAATTAAGACCGTAAATTGGGCGGGAAACCCCAACAAACTAATTCAAATAGATGAAGATGGCAGCCATCGAATATCTCCTCGGAAATCCTTCGAGCTGTGGAAAGAAAATGTGAGGTGCAAATCTTTGCCTTGGAAACAATGCGAAGTAGACGCTGCATTAGAACTTAAAAAAGCAATGATTAATATAGTGCTGCGTCAAGCCGACAAACTCGAAAAATTAAATACGGCATTACAAGCATCAGTCGCCCGAGAACGGGAAAAAACGGCTCATTTAAAAACAGCGATGTCCGAGCTTCAGCGCACGCAAACTCAATTGGTGCAAAGCGAAAAAATGTCAAGTTTGGGACAATTGGTGGCGGCGGTAGCTTATGAAGTTACTAACCCGATTAACTTCATCTACGGAAATCTTAGCTATGCCAACGAATACAGCCAAAAACTGATCGATTTATTGCAGCTTTACGAGCAGCACTATCCGTCGCCGTCGCTAGAAATTCAAGCAGAAATAGAAATAGCAGAATTAGAGTTTATAGTTGAAGATTTACCGAAGTTGCTGGGTTCAATGAAAGTAGGAGCTAACCGCATCCGTGAGATAGTTCAGTCGCTGCGAAACTTCTCTAGAATTGACGAAGCGGAAATTAAACCAGTTGATATTCACGACGGATTGGACAGCGCTTTGCTGATTTTGAGCAACCGACTCAAACCAAAGCCCGTAAGCGTAGCAGGTACGCAGTACCATCGCCCTGCAATTCATCTCATCAAAGAATATGGCTCTCTGCCTTTGGTTGAGTGTTACGCAGTTCAGATAAACCAAGTATTTATGAATGTACTGACAAATGCAATTGATGCTCTAGAAGATGCCTTTGTCAACAAACATTTATCACCACAATGCGGGCGTGAAGGAGAGCAAATCAATTCGGGACAAATTCGGATTGTGACTGAAGTTTGCCCGGGTAAAAAAGCCGTATTAGTTCGGATCAATGACAACGGTTGGGGCATGACAGAAACAGTTAGGCAAAAAATATTTGAGCCGTTTTTTACCACAAAACCTGTGGGGAAAGGTGCGGGGATAGGTTTGGCAATCTGCCACGAAATTGCGGTGGAACAACACGGCGGCAAATTGAGTTGTATTTCAGCCCCCGGAAAGGGAACGGAGTTAATTATTGAGATTCCCTTGAACCAAACTCATCTCAAACCGATTGTAAAATGAAAAAAGTCTGCGCCAGCGAAGCTAGGGAATCGCCAAAATTTAAAAATCGAAAATTCGATTAAAATACAAAGCAGCTAAGTAGATTTGAGCCAATTCTGAGGAATCGATTGTGACTGAAAAAAATACCGCCCAATGGGATGCCGGCAGATTTGTCAAAACCTTGGCTTATTTCGGCGTGATTCCCTTCATTGGTAGCATTAGCTGGCTGCAACAACTGTTCGGAAGCAGCGGCAAAAGTAAAAAAGAGCAGCCCAAATTGGTACTCGTCGCCGGTGCGACAGGTGGCGTCGGGAAGCGAGTTGTCAAGCGACTGCAACAGCGGGGATATAAAGTCCGCTGTCTCGTCAGAGATACCAAAAGAGCAACAGAAATTCTCGGCAAAAATGTCGAATTAGTCGAGGCAGATATCACTCTCGCCGAGACGCTAACACCGCTAGTAACGGAGGGCGTAGAAGCAGTTATTTGCTGCACCGGCACCAAAGTTCAACCAGTAGAAGGAGATACCCCAACCAGGGAAAAATACTATCAAGGCATCAAGTTTTATATGCCAGAAGTTGTGGATGTTCCCGAAATAGTTGAATACAAAGGGCTGAACAATTTAGTGCAAGCTGTGCGCAGCCAGCTAATTAAAGCAGGCGAAAAAATCATTTTCGACTTCACAAAACCCAGCCAAGATTTAAAAGAAACTTGGGGCGCTCTCGATGATGTTGTGATGGGCGGGACTAGCGAAAGTTCGATCGTACTTACAGACAGTACAGCCATATTCACAGGTAATGTTTCTACTGCCAACTCCGGCGGCTTTGCTTCGGTGCGCACCCGCAACTTCGATTCTCCGCTCAATCTCGCAGGATTTAGCGGCCTCCAACTGCGCGTCAAAGGGGATGGTAAGCGCTACAAGTTGATTGTGCGCAGCGAGGCTAAATGGGATGGTATTGGCTATTGCTATTCGTTTGATACTGTTTACAATACCTGGATTACTGTCATTGTTCCCTTTGATAAATTAATTCCAGTTTTCCGCGCCAAAACTGTCAAAGACGGCTCGAAATTTGATGCCAGCAGTATTTTTTCTTTTCAGTTAATGCTGAGCAAGTTTGAATACGATGGTGCGCTGAATCCGAAATTTTCACCTGGTGTTTTTCAACTGGAATTAGAATCTGTTAAAGCTGATGGCGGACAAGTTTTACCGCGATTTGTGATGGTGAGTTCGGCTGGAGTTACTCGCCCTGGCCGCCCCGGACTTATTTTGGAAGATGAACCGCCTGCTGTCAGGATGAATGATATGTTGGGGGGAATTTTGACTTGGAAGTTGAAAGGGGAGGATTGCGTGCGATCGAGCGGCATACCTTATACTGTGGTCAGACCTTGCGCTTTGACTGAAGAACCGGGAGGCAAAGCTTTGATATTCGAGCAAGGAGACAATATTCGGGGCAAAGTTAGTCGGGAAGATATTGCAGAGTTGTGCGTGCAAGCTTTGGAACAACCGCAAGCTTGTAAGGTGACTTTTGAGGTAAAAGAGGGGGAAAATGGTAATTCTCCCGGAGATTGGCAGGGTTTATTTGCGGGGGTTAAATAACGATGTCCGGGTTATTTACCTGTTAATTACTCGGCGGTTGAAACCGCGTCTTGTCAAACGAAGTCTGCCTCCGCAGACAAGCGAGGTAACTGGTTCCCAGGCTCTGCCTGGGAAACGATGTCCAGAGGCTCTGCCTCGCTTTCAGGGACGGAAAAATGGAGGCAGAGCCTCCAGATATGCGTTCCCAGGCTCTGCCTGGGAACGAGTGGAAATCTAGAGACATTTATCATATTTATTTACTTATGTTTTTGAGTTTTTTTCGACGCTATTCAACACCTTATTTATTTTTGTTTCCGGCTTTATTTGTGTTGAGTTTGACTGTTTTGTGGCCGGCTTTGCAAGCTTTTTATTTGAGTTTTACCAGTTACGAATATGACTTGACGCAAGCGCCGCAGTGGGTGGGGTTGAAGAATTTTGAGAGGTTGTGGGCCGATCGCACTTTTTGGCAAACTATGACCAATACGCTGCTGTATCTCGTCTGTGTTGTGCCTATATTGGTGGTTCTACCGTTGGGAATGGCGATTTTGTGCAATCAGAAACTCAGGGGGATGAACTGGTTTCGGGCAGCATACTACACGCCGGCGGTGATTTCGATGGTTGTCGCCGGGATTGCTTGGAAGTGGTTGTTTGCTGAGACTGGATTGTTGAATCAGTTGGGAGAATTGTTGGGTTTACCTCCTGTTTCTTGGCTGGCTAATCCGAAGTTGGCACTCTTTAGCGTAATGGTGGTTACTATCTGGAAAGGATTGGGTTATTACATGGTAATTTATTTAGCGGGGCTGCAATCTATTCCGGCAGAATTGTACGAGGCTGCGGCGATTGATGGTTCGGATGGTTTGGGGAAACACTGGGATATTACAGTGCCTTTGATGAAGCCTTATTTGGTTTTGGTGGCGGTGATTTCGGCAATTTCTGCTACTAAGGTTTTTGAAGAAGTTTATATTATGACTCAGGGCGGGCCTCGCAATAGTTCTAAGACTGTTGTTTATTATCTTTACGAACGGGCTTTTAAGGATTTGGAAATTGGTTATGCTTGTACGATCGGGCTGGTGTTGTTTTTGCTAATTTTGGGTTTGTCGATTCTGCAAGTTAGCCTTCAGGGTTTGACTCGCAATGATTGAGATTTACAGCAGATTGCAAGTCGATTATATCGCCGGAACAAACTGGTAGAATGAATCGGGCGATCAACTATCGCAGCGATTTCTATTCGTTAGGCGTCACTTTTTACGAGATGCTGACGGGTGAATTGCCGTTTAGTGCGATCGACCCTTTAGAATTAGTGCACTGTCACATTGCCCGCATAGCACCGTCTCCTCGCAGTTTGAATCCCGAAATTCCCGAAGCAATTTCTGGAGTTGTGATGAAATTGTTGGCCAAGACGGTGGAAGATAGGTATCAAAGTGCTGATGGGCTGAGGTTTGACCTAGAAACTTGTCTGGCGATGCTGCAAGCGTCGGGCAATATATCTGATTTTACTGTCGGAAATGCCGATCGAGCCGGTCAACTACTAATCCCCCAAAAACTCTACGGTAGAGAAACCGAAGTCGCTGCTTTACTCAGTGCTTTTGAGCGAGTTAGCGGTGCACAAAAAAATACAGATTCCCTTTCTGGGGTCGAATTGATGCTGGTTTCCGGTTATTCGGGGATCGGCAAATCATGCTTGGTAAATGAAGTTCAAAAACCAATAGTCCGGCAGCGCGGCTATTTTATCAGCGGCAAATTCGACCAGTTTAAACGCAATATTCCCTACGCTTCTCTAATTCAAGCATTCCAGTCATTAATCCGGCAGTTGCTAACAAAAAGTAAAGCATCTATCCTGACTTGGAAACAAAAAATGCTAGTCGCTTTGGGAACCAGCGGTAAAGTTGTTGCAGACGTGATTCCCGAAATCGAATTAATTATCGGCAAACAGCCGGAAGTGCCGCAATTGGGGCTGACAGAATCGCAAAACCGATTTAACCGAGTGTTCATACAATTCATCAGCGTGTTTACCGCCAAATCATACCCGCTGGTGATTTTTCTCGACGATTTACAGTGGGCAGATTCGGCATCGCTCATGAAAGCATCTCTTGCTATTTCCGACGAAATTGTTCTCGATGCTTTGCTGTAAAAACTAATGATAATTCTGCTGGAAAATGCCGGGGCTCAAACCGGCTGTCTGATCGCGTCGAAATCCGGCGAGTTTGTCGTAGAAGCTGCGGGAGAAGTTGACGGCGATATGCGGGTGCTCTCAGGTGCGGGGTTGTCTTATGCGTATCCGCGATCGATCGTCAATTTTGTCGATCGCACTCAGCAAGATATCGTGCTAAATGACGCCCGCAGCGAGGTTATTTTCCACAATGACCCCTACATCGCCGATCGCCAGCCAAAATCGCTGTTGTGCGCGCCGATCGTCTATCCTGTATTTGGAAAATAACTTAACAACCGGTGCTTTTACAGTCGATCGTTTGGAAGTTTTGAAGCTGCTTTCTTCCCAAGCTGCGATCGCCCTGGAAAATGCCCGCCTTTACGCTAATCTAGAAACAGCTAACCAACAATTAGCAGAATCCAACTTAAATCTCGAAGTAAAAGTTACACAGCGCACCCAAGAATTGCGCGAAAAAAATGTATTGCTGTCTCAAGAAATTCAAGAACGCCAAAAAGCAGAAGCCGCCGCCCGAGATGCCAGCCGCGCCAAAAGCGAATTTCTAGCTAACATGAGCCACGAATTGCGAACCCCCCTCAACGGCATTTTAGGCTACGCTCAAATCTTTAAGCGCGACCAACATTTATCCGCATAGCAACAAGATGGAATTGGGGTTATTCAGCGCTGCGGCGAACACTTGCTCGCTTTGATCGAGGATATTTTAGACCTTTCTAAAATCGAAGCTAGGAGAATGGATCTCGTGCCGGCAGAGTTTGATTTTCCCGAGTTCCTTCAAGGCATAACTGCCATTTGCCGCATCGGGCCGCTCAAAAAAACATAGCTTTTAATTGCGAATATCTTTCCTCTCTTCCCAATGCAATCTCGGCTGATGAAAAGAAGCTGCGGCAAATTTTGATTAATTTAATTGGTAATGCTGTTAAGTTTACTGAAAAAGGTGGGGTAATATTTAAGGTTTTAAGAGAGGAAAGGACTGAAGTCCTTACTACGAACGTGAGGATTCGGTTTCAAGTTGAAGATACGGGAATTGGGATTGCTGCTGATGAATTGCCAAAGATATTTGCACCTTTTGAACAGGTGGGCAATACTCGCCGCCATACTGAAGGCACTGGCTTGGGATTGGCGATTAGCCGCCAATTAGTGGAGATTATGGGCGCTGAATTGAAAGTAGAAAGCACTTTAGGTAGAGGTAGCATTTTCTGGTTTGAGTTGGATTTGCTGCCTTAAAAACATAATTACCGGCTACTAAAATATCAGCTCCGGCATTTACTAATTGGACTGCGTTTTTATCGGTTACGCCGCCATCAATTTCTATAAGGGTTTTGGCATTTTTTCGGTTAATTAGTGCTTTTAGTTTTTGGATTTTAGGAAACGTGT
>ENA-OFDP01000224-OFDP01000224.1-metagenomes-genome-assembly--contig:-NODE-224-length-26703-cov-5.949865_pt1 | contig 26703 bp, 20 predicted proteins | sample MGYA00153389_OFDP01 | MGnify analysis MGYA00153389
GAAAAAAGTCTCTTATGTTCTTTTACCACATAATGTTACTATTTTGGAGATGTCTACTGGGGAAAAACTCCGTTCCTTCACTCAAGTAAAACATAATCGCATTAGATTCAAATAGAAATTTATCCGGTTCTATTTCTAAAACAGGAATACGCCCGTTAGGATTTTTTAGCAAAAAATCGGGAGTTCGACTTTCTCCTTTGAGAATGTCTATTTCGATCCGATCGAAGGGAAGATTAGGCTGAGTTAAGAGCAAGCGAATTTTGTAGCAATTCCCAGACGGAGAATATTCGTAAAGTTTAAACATATTTTTTTACCGCAGAGAACACAGAGAACGCAGAGTTAAGAAAGAGAGAAGTTTGCAGATTATTGTAGCATTGGCGGGTAAGAGCATAATTGCTACTTTCAGAAGTAAGATGGTTGAGGCGCTACCCAGATCGCCCTAAATTAATCCATATTGGAGACTCAATGAAATTAGACTGGAAAAATCCTCACTTAAATTCGGAAAATATCGGCTTAATTTACGGTTTTATCGGCGTGGTTGGATTTAGCTTGACATTACCTGCAACCAGAGCTGCTGTAATCGATTTAGACCCGATGTTTGTAGGTTTGGGACGCGGATTGGTAGCAGCTCTACTCGCAGCATTTACTCTGCGGTTTACGCATCAACCGATTCCCTCAAAACAGCAATTTCGGAGTTTATTAGTTGTCGGATTGGGAGTGGTTTTGGGATTTCCCGTACTATCGGCTTGGGCGATGCAGCAAGTACCCGCCGCCCACGGTGCTGTGGTGTTGGGATTGTTGCCTTTAGCAACAGCGATAGCGGGGGTTGTCCGAGCAGGCGATCGCCCTAATGTCACTTTTTGGATTGCTAGCATTGTCGGTAGTGCAACTGTGGTCTGTTTTGGCATTGTTAGTGGTGCAGGACACCTTCAGCCCGCAGATTTAGCCTTGTTTGGAGCAGGAATTGCTGCTGCTATTGGTTATGCTGAAGGTGGGCAATTAGCTAAGGTTTTAGGTGGATGGCAAGTTATTAGTTGGGCGTTGGTGATTGTCGCTCCTTTTGAGGTTTTACCCACAATATTTGTGGTTTTAAAAGAAGGGTTAATAGCTTCACCTACCGCCTGGTTGGGTTTTGCTTACGTGAGTATTTTTAGCCAATTTATCGCATTTTTTGCCTGGTATCACGGGATGGCGCTTGGTGGAGTTGCACGGGTAGGTCAAATTCAGTTGTTGCAACCATTTTTGACGCTCTTAGCCTCGGCATTTTTGCTTGGTGAAACTCTAGAGCCGATCGCCCTAGTCACAGCTTGTTTGGTTGTGGCGAGCGTAGCTGTGGGTAAAAAAGCATCAATTAAGCGGGCAGAAGATTTGTGAGGCGATCAATATTTTAACTTTAGAATCGTTTGGGCGATCGCACTAGCAAATGTAGAGTGCGTCAATCGTAAATTTAATCAGATAGTTCATAGATCCTTCTAAAGGCAGAGAGCAAAAGCTAAGTCTGTAAATACTATAAAAGGTAATAAATTAGGTAAGTAAATGAGCCAGCTCAAAGAACCGCTGAGAAAGGGCTATCAAGATGAACTTATTCAGGTTCAGCAAGCTGAGAATAGGGCGATACATCCTGTCGCGAATGCTAACTTAAAAAGTAAAGCAAACGCAACAGCATCCCAAGTAGAAATTCTCGCCAAACTATACCTAGAAGGCGATGCTGCGGATATTTCTGATGCAACGATCGCAGAATTGTGTGATTGGCTCTGGATTGAGTTTCAGAATACCCCGCTCAATGTAGAATTCTCTTGGTATTCGCGTTATGAAAATGCCGCAGAAATGTTTGCTGATATCCAGCAAAATCATCTCTGGGTATCTGATGAAAATTATGACACAACTTTGGGTATTAATCCCATCTATAACTTCATCTTCCAAGCAATGCACGACAATGACCATTATCGCACTCATAGCGATTTTAGCTTGGAAGGGGAAATCGCGACCTACAATGCCACCGCAAAACGTGCGCCAAGTCTAAATATCCAAAAGATTATCTATTCCGAAAGTGTACTGCGATCGGCTGCTTATATTTTCCTAGGACACGCGCCTCTAGCCAAAATTGTCTTTCCGTAATTCATAGAGATACTCATTCTAGGAGTGTCCTGGTGTTTCACATTAATTTTTTCGTAATAAAGGAGCGATCGCATGACCACAACCATAATGTCATTGAACACTACCGAAATTCGTTGGGCGGATGTGATTGAGTATCCCCAGACAGGACTCAAAAGCAAGATTCTGCTGGAAGATGGAAACTGCCGATATGCGCTGATGTCCCTAGGGATGGGAATGCACATCGCAGAACATACTAATCCTCGCAATGCCACGGTGAACGTGATTGAAGGACAAGGCTTGCTGACGCTCGAAGGCAAAGAGATTGTCCTAGAATCTGGAGTCTTTGTTTTTATACCTGGTACCGCACGCCACGCCATTAAAGCAGTGACAAACCTCACTTTTTTATTAATACTTTCTGAACAGGTTACTGAATCTCATCATTGACTTTCAAATATCGACTATATCTAATGACAGATGTAAACCGTGGATTATTCCTATTAAATACGACTAATTAACTAAACCTTTAGGAAAATACTAATGTTAGATATTGATGAAATGGGGCAAAAAGAAATACATGAACTCTTGCACAAAGTGGGATACGGTCATCTTGGCTGCATACACGAAGGCAAGCCCTACGTGATCCCGATGAGTTATTATCTCGAAGCAGAGGACATTTACCTGTTTACGACGATCGGCATGAAGACTCATGATATAGATGCGAATCCAGAAATTTGTTTACAGGTTGAAGATATACACGATCCGCTTCATTGGCGCAGTGTCATTGTCAACGGTCGAGCTTCCCGCCTGACTGAGCAGCCAGATATCGATCGGGTAATGCACCTCGTCAAAGAACGCAATCCCACACTTTCTCCTGCGATTAATCGCACCTGGATCGATAGTCAGGGACGTGCAGAGGCGATCGCAATTTACCGCATTGATGCGAGTGAAATGAGTGGGCGCACGACTGATGGAGTCAGCAGTCGGTGAACCACGATCGTCATTAACTGTGTTGCATAAGGATCTTCAGCCATGACTCAATCACTAACTAAGCCTCAGAAACAGACAGTCCCCTATTCCTCACTCCCAACCTCAATTAACACTCCAACTCGCTCTCACGATCTGATTTACAAAGACTGGACACTGATCGAAACGAGCTTCGATCCAGCACAGTTGCATTCTAGAGAAACCGTATTTACGATCGGCAATGGCTATATAGGAACGCGAGGCAGCTTTGAGGAAGGCTACCCCGATGCGTTGCCAACTACCCTAATTCATGGGGTGTATGACGATGTGCCGGTGGTTTATACCGAGCTAGCAAACTGTCCTGACTGGCTGTCATTGGCGATAATTATCGACGGAGAGCGGTTTCGGCTCGATCGCGGCGAAGTCATTCACTATCAACGGCAGTTAGACTTGCGTCACGGCATCCTGATGCGATCGGTGCGTTGGCGTAGCCCGACTGGAAATACGGTAGATTTACGGTTTGAGCGTTTTGTCAGCTTGGCAGACGACGAGGTGTTGGGACTGCGTTGTCAGATTACACCAGTCGATTTTGATGGCACGATCGAGGTTCAGTCCAACATCAATGCCTATCCCGACAATCAAGGTTTTGACCACTGGGAGCAGATCGATCGGGGCAACACGGCACAAGGAGTTTGGCTACAGGTTCGTACCCGCAGCTCTCACATCGAACTCGGCATGGCGGCAAAAATGACTGCAATCGGCACTGATGCGTCATTCCAGCTCACGAATACTCTCGACAATCCCACGATGACGATCGCCTTTGGGGCGACAGTGGGCCAAACCATCAGCATCGAAAAGATTGTGACGATGTTCACCTCCCAAGCGACGAAGTTGCCAGTGCAGGCGGCTCAACTCAAATTGGCTAATCTCCCAACCTATGAGGTGCTGCTTAAGGCACATCAGCAAGCCTGGGACGATCTTTGGCAGCAAAGCGATATCGAGATTCAGGGAGATAGCAAGGCTCAGTTGGCAGTTCGCTACAACTTGTTTCAACTCTTGATTAGTGCCTGCCCACAAATTGGTGAATGCCCGCACAATAATCGGAGTAGCATTCCCGCCAAAACACTTTCAGGGTTAGGCTACCGGGGTCATGTCTTTTGGGACACAGAAATTTTTATCGTCCCCTTTTTCACTTTGACGCAACCACAGATTGCCCGCAGCCTGCTGACTTACCGTTATAACACCCTGGATGGAGCAAGGCGCAAAGCAGCGGATGGTGGCTATAAAGGGGCAATGTTTGCCTGGGAAAGCGGTGACACTGGAGATGAAATGACACCCCGATGGTCGCTCTCGAACGATCCCTATGCGGAATCTGTGCGAATCTGGTGTCGCGATCGCGAAATTCATATTAGTGCCGATATTGCCTATGCCGTCTGGCAATACTGGCACGCAACGGGCGATGACATCTGGCTGCGAGACTACGGCGCCGAAATTATCTTGGAGACTGCCCTTTTTTGGCTGAGTCGGGTGGAGTGGAATGCCCAGCGGGAACGGTATGAACTTTGCGGGGTAATTGGAGCGGATGAATACCACGAACAGGTGAATAACAATGCCTACACCAACCGGATGGTGCAATGGCATTTAGAAAAGGCTGTTGCAGTTTATGAGTGGTTGCGACACAAGTTTCCCGTCGGCGCCATTGAACTAGCACAAAAGCTGCAAATCACTTCAGAGCAACTGCTGGGCTGGGAGGCGATCATCGCGCAGATGTACATTCCCTACGATGCCAAAACAGGGCTGATTGAGCAGTTCGAGGGGTTTTTCCAGCTTCAGGATATCAACTTAAAGGACTACGAACCCCGCGATCGATCGATTCAAGCTGTTCTAGGAATGGAGGAAACCAATCAGCGGCAGGTGCTAAAGCAGCCCGACGTGTTGATGCTGCTCTACCTGATGCGAGACGCGCCAGCATTCCTGTATCGCCATGACGTGCTACGCAAGAACTGGAACTATTACGCTCCCCGCACAGATATTAGCTACGGATCGTCCCTTAGTTCCGCCATTCACGCAACCCTCGCCGCCACCCTCGGTGAAGCAGCAGATGCCTATCAACAGTTTATGCAGGCAGCCCTAGTCGATCTCGAAGATACTCGTCATAACACAGCAGACGGCATTCACGGGGCTTCGGCTGGCGGTGTCTGGCAAACAGTGGTTTTCGGCTTCGCAGGCATTCAATTGAAGGATAGCGGTCCCGTGGCAACTCCCCATCTGCCTCCTACTTGGACTCGCCTCAAATTTAAACTGAACTGGCGTGGCACTTGGCACAGCTTCGATCTATCGCCCTCACTTGATTCAGCGCCTGATATCCAGGGGTTTATCTTCGATGTGGATGGGGTTTTGACGAATACTGCCGAATTTCACTACCGAGCTTGGCAACGGTTGGCTGACGAAGAAAAACTGCCCTTCGATCGACAAGCAAATGAAGCACTGCGGGGCGTATCTCGACGAGATTCTCTGCTGCGGATTGTGGGCGATCGCCAGTATTCAGAAGCCGCACTCCAAGAGTTGATGGATCGCAAAAATCGCTACTACGTGGAATCGATTCAAACCATTACACCCCAGGATGTGTTTCCAGGAGCCCTTGAGCTATTGGACGAACTACGGCGATCGGGGATTAAAATCGCGATCGGCTCTGCGAGCAAGAATGCGCGCGCTGTGATTGAGAAGTTAGGGATTGGTAATCTAGTCGATGCGATCGCCGATGGTGATAGCGTCCAACGCCCCAAGCCAGCCCCTGACCTATTTCTGTGCGCCGCTAAACAGTTAGGACTCGATCCTGCCCATTGTGTTGTGGTTGAAGATGCCACCGTTGGTATTGCAGCAGCGATCGCGGCCGGAATGTGGGCGATCGGTATTGGTCCGAGCGATCGCGTTGGAGCTGCCAATATTGTGCTACCAAACCTAATCGGCGTTCACCTGAGCGATTTACAAAACCAATTAGCAACTAACAAGTAGCTGGGGAGAGGGTAAAGCATTTGGGGTGCATCTCTATTTTGCAAGGGCGAAGCATTTCGGCAGATAATTTATTAGTGAGAACCAGAGATTTACTGCCGAAATGCTTCGCCCCTACGAATATATTTGCAAAAACGAGATGTACTCAGCATTTGGATATAAAACAAGGTGTTTGAAATATAAATTGTCGCCCAAATGCTTAACCCCTACAGCCAAATACCGAGTTCTGTAAAATTTCTAACGATTAATTAAATAAATCATATTTATTTAATTTGGTATTTAACATCACATCGGATTGACCTAAAAACTCAAACCATTTATGAGGCAACTTGTTGATTTTTTATGGCATCTCATTCGCCTGTTTGGACACTATCGACTCAGCAAGTCTACGAAACTCTTTCAACTTCGGAAAAGGGACTTTCAGAGGCAGAAACAGCAATCAGAATTAAGCATTACGGGTTTAATGAACTGCCCGAACCAGCGAAGCGATCGCTATTACTGCGCTTTATGGATCAGTTGACCCATTTCATGGCACTTTTGCTCTGGGTTGCAGGTGGACTGGCTTTTGTGTCCGGTACACCAGAACTTGGCTGGGCAGTCTGGGCTGTGATCTGGATTAATGCCGGTTTCAGTTTTTGGCAAGAATTCCAGGCAGAACAAGCGTTAACAGCACTCAATAAAATGTTGCCCGCCCGCGCTAAAGTCTATCGAGATGGCAAGCTAGGTGAGATTTCGGTCAGGGAGATGGTTCCGGGAGATGTCATGCAATTGGAAGAGGGCGATCGCATCTCTGCCGATGCCAGACTGGTTTCGGCTCAGTCTTGTTATGTCGATGTCTCGGTGCTGACTGGAGAATCTCTGCCGGTTGCCCGATCGGCGGAACCTGTAGCCACTGAAAAGATGCGTCCCTCGGAAGCAAGCAATCTGGTTTTTGCGGGTTCTACGGTCTCGGCAGGGCGTGGATTAGCGGTCGTGTACGCTACGGGAACTAAGACTGAGTTTGGTCAGGTTGCCCATCTCACCACCACCGTCAAGCGAGAACCTAGCACCCTGGAAGTTCAAATCAACAGCGTGGTGCACGTCATCACCACGATCGCCCTTGGGCTGGGTGTTGTGGTGTTTGCGCTGACTAATCTGTTGGTGGGCATGGAACTCAAGGAAAGCTTCATTTTTGCGATCGGGATTATTGTGGCATTTATCCCCGAAGGACTGCTACCAACGGTGACTCTGGCTCTGGCTATGGGTGTCAAGCGCATGGCAAAGCGGAAGGCTTTGGTGCGTCGCCTCTCAGCCGTCGAGACATTGAGTGCCACAACGGTGATCTGTACAGACAAAACCGGGACGCTGACTAAAAATGAGATGACGGTTTGCCGACTCTGGATTCCGAAAACTGAGATTGAAGTCACGGGAGTAGGATATGACCCGACTGGGGGAGAGATAAAATTGCCTGCTGGGTGTCCAGAATCACAGGTAAAGCTACTGTTGGCGGGTGCGGCGCTCTGCTCCAATGCCCGACTGAACCATCCCGCAGGTTCCAGTCAGTGGCAGGAGATTGGCGATCCCACTGAAGCGGCTCTCCTGGTAGCTGCTCTCAAAAAGGGATTGAAGCTGGAAGAACTACAAAATCAGCTTAAAAGAACTCAGGAAATTCCCTTTGATTCGATCAGACGGATGATGAGTGTGGTGCTGGAAAAAGGTGCGGAGGATTCAGGTTTAGGGTTTGAGTTAGAAGGGCAATCGGACAAGCTCAAGTCGCTAACGGCTCCCTTTTTAATCTTTACGAAAGGCTCACCATTAGACGTGCTCAATCACTGTCAACAAATACTGAAAGATGGCAAAATTGAAGAATTATCAGCAGCCGCACGAGCAGAGGTGACTGCTACGAACGATCAATTTGCAAGTCGAGGTTATCGAGTTCTGGGAATTGCCACTAGACAGCAACAGGAGAAACCGTCGCAAGCTGCCAAGGAATTAGAACAAAATCTGATTTTCGTGGGGTTGGTGGCGATGATAGACCCGCCCAGAGTCGAAGTTGCGGAGGCGATCGCCAAATGCCATCAAGCAGGTATCCAAGTCACGATGGTGACAGGGGATTATGGACTGACTGCAAAAGCGATCGCCCTTCAAATTGGCTTGGTGGACGATCGAGCCAGAATCGTGACGGGCGAAGAAATGGGACATCTTTCGGATGCCCAGTTGTGTCAAATATTGCAGCAAAAATCCGGGTTAATCTTTGCTCGCGTACAGCCGGAACAGAAGTTAAGGCTGGTTCGTGCTTACATTGGCATGGGTGATATCGTAGCGGTGACGGGTGATGGCGTGAATGATGCTCCAGCCTTGAGAGCCGCCAATATCGGGATTGCGATGGGGCTGAATGGCACGGATGTGGCGCGGGAAGCGGCGGATATTGTGCTGATTGATGATAACTTCGCGACTATTATTAGTGCGATCGAGGAAGGACGAGCGGTTTATCAGAATATTCGCAAGTTCATCACCTACATCCTGTCCTCGAACATACCAGAATTGCTGCCTTTTCTGGCGATGGTCTTTTTTAAGATTCCGCCCGCTTTAGTGATTCTGCAAATTCTGGCGATCGATCTAGGCACTGATCTGATTCCCGCCCTAGCCTTGGGCGCTGAAGCACCGGAGGCAGGCATCTTGCTTCAACCTCCCCGCAAAAAGTCGAAACCATTACTGGATCAGTCTTTAATGCTGCGTGCCTTTTTGTTTCTAGGGTTGCTCGAAGGTGTGGTGGGAATGATCGGTTTTCTGCTGGTTTGGCGATCGAATGGTTACGGGATTACGGAGTTGCAGGCGATGACTTCGCCGATTTTAGCTCGATCGGCGACTGTTACTCAGATGGCAATTTATCATCAAGCCACAACTATGACGCTGGCGGCGATCGTAGCTTGCCAAATTGGAAACGTTTTCGCCTGCCGCAGTGAGCGCACTTCAATTTTTCGCTTGGGCTTTTTTAGTAACCCTTTGATCTGGTTAGGAATTGCAGTTGAGTCGGTACTGATTCTATCTATTATCTATTTCCCACCTTTACAAAAAGTCTTTGCGACTGCACCGCTATCGACCTGGCAATGGTCGCTGCTAATCGTCTGTCCACCATTAATATTAATTGCTGATGAAATACGAAAGAAAATTGTTTTCAGTTCAAGTAAAAAAACTGAAGTTCTTGTGAAGAAGCCAGTTTGAGAGGTGTGTGTGCGGTGTCGAATTAAGAGGAGACGGTAGTGCCATTCTTCGTGTCAACTGAAGGTAAAACCCATAGTCCGGCAAGGGTTGAAACCCCTGCCTCAAAGCGCAAGTCCTCTTAAGAGGACTGAGAAGAAAAATTTTAAACTCATTAGTCCTCTTTAGAGGACTTTAGCTATTAGACAGGGATTTCAGTCCCTGGCGGACTGGCGGGTAAGTGGGAGGACTGGCGGACTGATAGCTTTAAGTTGACACTAATAGGCATTGCCGTCTTCTCATAGCTATCATTTCGGTGTAACTTAAATTTGGCATTTAACATCAAGTCCGATCGATCTATTTTTGATATTTCAGAGGAAAAAAATATGGTTGCGACTTTCGATCCCAATACTGCGATCGGCTTATCTGAGCAAAATGCGATCGCCCGACTCAAAGACGACGGCTACAATGAACTCCCCTCGGCTCAGTCTCGCAATCTGTTATCGATCGCCTGGAACACAATTCAAGATCCGATCTTTCTTTTGCTAGTCGGCGGTGGTATCGTTTATTGGATTTTAGGCGACTTACAAGAAGCCCTAATTCTGATAGGTTTCGTCTTTTTTATCACCGGAATTAGTCTCTATCAAGAAGGCAAAACCGAACACGCCCTAGAAGCCCTGCGCGATCTTTCCAGCCCTCGCGCCTTGGTAATTCGCGATGGGGAACGCAAACGAATTGCGGGGCGAGAAGTGGTTCGGGGCGATTTCATAGTGCTGGCTGAAGGCGATCGCGTGTCTGCGGATGCGATCGTCCTATCTTGCTCAAATCTCTCAACCGATGAGTCGTTATTAACCGGGGAATCGCTACCCGTTCGCAAAGTTACCGCTGTTGGTAACGTGGAGATGGCGCGTCCGGGAGGCGATGAATTGCCGTTTGTGTATTCTGGCACATTGGTGGTTCAGGGACAGGGAATTGCTCAAGTTAAGGCGATCGGCGCTCAAACAGAAATGGGCAAAATTGGCAAGGCTTTGCAGAAAATAAAGCCAGAAACGACGCCTTTGCAACAGGAAATGAATCGCTTAGTTAGTCGTTTGTTTGGCATTGCTTTATCGCTGTGTGTGGCAATTGTGGTAATTTATGGATTCACGACACGAGATTGGCTGAAAGGAGTTCTCGCCGGCATTACCTTAGCGATGGCAATTTTGCCGAATGAATTTCCGGTTGTCGTGACAATCTTCTTAGCCTTGGGAGCTTGGCGGATTTCTCAGAATCATGTCTTAGCACGTCGCGCCTCAGCCGTTGAAACCGTAGGTTCCGCAACCGTTTTGTGCGTGGATAAAACCGGGACATTGACTCTGAATCAGATGGCTGTGCAGCAGTTGTTAGCCTACAACCAAGCTGAAAACCCTCAGCCTTACGATTTGGGATTGCATTCATCAGAGGCACTCCCAGAAGCAGTTCATCAATTAGTCGAGTTCTGTATTCTGGCAAGCCAAAGAGATCCGTTCGATCCAATGGAAAAAGCTTTTAAGGAATTGGGCGATCGCTATTTGGCGCATACCGAACATTTGCACAGCGATTGGAAACTGTTGCGAGAATATCCGCTGTCACCGCATCTACTGGCAATGTCTCACGTTTGGGAGTCAGCAGATGACAAATTGTATGAAGTTGCGGCAAAAGGAGCACCGGAGGCGATCGCGGATCTCTGCCATTTCACGCCCCAACAGCAGCAAATTATGGCAGCCCAAGTCAGTGCAATGGCAAGTCAAGGATTGCGGGTTTTAGGCGTTGCCAAAGCGTCGCTTGTTGGTGCGCCGCCGCCATTTTTGCCGCCTCATCCGTCGCTCAATCCTAATCATTTGCCCGAAAAACAACATGACTTTCCGTTTGAATTTATCGGATTAGTTGGACTGTCCGATCCAGTACGCCCAACCGTGGCGGCGGCGATTCAAGAATGTCATACCGCTGGGATTCGAGTCGTGATGATTACGGGTGATTATCCAGAAACTGCTCAAACCATTGCTCGTCAAGTTGGATTGATGCAAATGGGAGCCATTGTCACCGGAGCAGAATTGGATCGCATGAGTGATGCTGAATTAGAGCAGCGGATTCAAAGTACAAATATCTTTGCACGAGCCGTTCCCGAACAAAAATTGCGGTTAGTTAATGCTTTGAAATCTAAGGGCGAAGTTGTTGCAATGACGGGAGATGGCGTGAATGATGCTCCTGCTCTCAAAGCTGCTCAAATCGGGATTGCGATGGGTGAGCGAGGCACGGATGTGGCTCGTGAATCTGCGGCTTTGGTATTATTAGATGATGATTTTTCGTCGATCGTCCAAGCAGTCAAACTGGGGCGCAGAATTTTTGACAATCTCCGCAAAGCAATGTCATATCTGATTGCGATTCATATCCCGATCGCCGGAATGTCTTTGATTCCAGTATTGTTTAAGTTACCGTTAGTATTGCTTCCGGTTCATGTGGCATTTTTACATTTAATTATCGATCCAGCTTGCTCGATCGTCTTAGAAGCCGAACCCGCAGAAGCAACGGTGATGCAGCGCCCTCCCCGCAACCCTAAAGAACCTTTATTTGGCAAGAAAACGCTCTCGTTGGCTGTGTTGCAAGGGGGCGGAATTTTGGCGATCGTGCTGGCGATTTTTGCGATCGCCCTGTATCGCAAACAAGGCGAATTTGATGCCCGTGCATTAACATTTACGACATTGATTTTGGCAAATTTAGGACTAATTTTGAGCGAAGGTTCGACTTCGCGCCTCAGCTTTAAAATACTTAAATCCCCAAATCCTGCCCTGTGGTGGGTGCTTGGTGGGGGACTGTTGTTCCTTGGGTTAGTGCTGTATGTGCCGTTTTTGCGTCATTTGTTTAGCTTCTCTTTTCTGCATCCAATTGACCTGGCAATTTGTTTGGGTGGTGGGGCGATTAGCTTACTTTGGTTTGAACTGTTAAAGCAAGCTACAAAAATGAGGTCATAGTCAGAGACTGGAAAACATTAGTTCTAGCAGCAAAGGTTGCTTGTGTATAATTTAAAAATTAGGTATCAAATAATCAATCCACAGCCCGCATTTTGGAGAAATCAGGACACGGCAGTGCCGTGTCCCTACGCCAGATTAATTGTAGGGAAACGGCACTGCCGTGTCCTCTATATCATTCCGGCGCAGCCGGAATAATGTCAACCGTTCTGATGCGCCAAAACACCTCGCCATAGTCATAAATTAGCGATATATTTATTTTACGAAAACCTCAGATTTCCTTCACAATTTAAAGCTATTATTAAAAATAATAACTCAGCAGCGTCAAATCATTAAAGAGTTATTTTAGTCTTTCACCAGTAGATGAGGTCACTTACGATAAAGACTTTTGTGGCCCAATGGCAATTTAGTAACACTATCAACAAGTACCATAAACTCAACATACTAAAGGAAACAACATGAGTACGACAATTGACAATTTCACCAAACAACTCCATGACAATTTAGAAGCGATTGAAGACCGAGCAAAATTGCTGAAGGAAAGCGTTCAATCTGCGACTAAAAATACTGAGGCTGAGCTTCAATCGAAACTCGACGAAATGAAGACAAATTTAGCAGCTAAAAAACAAGAATTTGATCGGTATCGGGCAAAGATCCAAACTCAATTCGAGGAAACAGAATCTGAGGTGAAGTCGAACGTCGAGGAATGGAAAGCGAGTCGCGAAATCAAAAAACTCGAACATCGGGCGGATCAAGCTGAAGACTATGCGAATACAGCAATTTTATTCGCAATGGCGACGATGGAAGAAGCCGAAGCAGCTACCTTGAAAGCGATTTGTACCAGATTAGATGCAACAACTGCTGCGGCCGGAACTACGCAGCAGTAAGGCACGATTAAACTAAGCGAGGAGGAGACGGCAATGCCGTTTCCCTACGCCGATTAATTGTAGGGACACGGCAATGCCGTGTCCTGACTGTCTTTTCAAATGCGCCAGATTTTACCTAATTTATGATAGATGCTTTTGAGCGGAATAATGCCAATTATTCCGCTACTATTGTTTGGTATAAAATTCCCTTGAAGCCTTCAAAAGGTAGAGATTATATTGGTAATTTTGGTATATATTCATTCAAAAGGTAGAGATTATATGGGGCAATTTTTGTTAAAGTTCAGTTGACGGCGAAAGAAACCAAAGCTGAGATTCAATCGAAACTCGACGAGGTGAAATCAAACGTTAAAAAATAAAAAACAAATCAAGAATTAAAAATTTTGTCCTTGATGCGGACAAATAACAAAGGAAACAAACTCATGTCACACACACATACGATTGTTGGTCATTTCCCCTCCCATTCAGAAGCAGAAAGGGTTGTATTGGAGCTGCAAAAAAAAGGCTTCGATATGCAAAAGCTCTCAATAATTGGCAAAGACTACCACACCACCGAACACGTGCGCGGATTTCTCACCTGGAAAGATACAGCCAAAGCTGGAGCCGCAGGTGGTGGTTATTGGGGTAGCTTCGTCGGAGGTTTATTTGGCATTTTAGCAGGGGCTGGAGTGCTGTTTATTCCCGGAATGGCTCCGATCGTCGTTGCTGGCCCCATTGCTGGGGTGTTGGCGGGTTGGTTGGAAGGAACGCTGGTTGGTGGCGCTGGTGCTGCTGCTGTAGGAGGATTGGCTGGTGCCTTGGGAGGCTTAGGAATCCCGAAAGACGAGGTAGTTAAGTACGACACTAAAATCGAAGCAGGCGAGTTCGTCATCCTGGTGACAGGTAGCAATGAGGATGTCAGTCAGGCGAAGCAGATGCTAGACAAAATCAGTCAGGAAATGAGTATGTCGATCGCAGTCTAAGACTTTTTTAACCATAGTGATCTCCATAAAACCCTGTTCCACAATAAATATGGTCGATGTCTAATACAGGAGTATTCCACTCCCAGAAGTTCGTCAGGTTGACGAGTTGAATCAAAGCGATTGCACTTGGGGCCAATCAGTGGTTTACGTGCGATCGTGAACCGTCCTGCAACTATTGAAACTCATGATTATCGTCCACCACTTGAATAATTCTCGTTCCCAGCGCATATTGTGGTTGCTAGAGGAACTTGGACTGGAGTATGACATCAAGTATTACGAGCGTGACCCCGAAACCCTACTAGCGCCAGCATCCCTGCGTCAGGTACATCCACTCGGTAAATCGCCAGTGATCGCGGACGGGGCGCTAACTTTGGCGGAGTCGGGAGCCATCATTGAGTATCTGGTTGAGAAATATGGTACAGGAAGGTTTGCCCCTCCACTCGATACACCCGATCGGTTGCGATATACTTACTGGCTGCATTATGCCGAAGGTTCAGCTATGCCGCCGCTGCTATTGAAGTTGGTCTTCGATCGCATAGAGGAGCAGCCCATGCCGTTTTTTGTAAAACCGATCGCGCGATTGATCGTCAGTGGTACCAAAACTTCCTTCATCGAACCTCAAATCAAGCAGCATCTTGATTACCTGGAAGCAGAGCTTGGAAAAAGCTTGTGGTTTGTGGGAAATGAATTCACCGCAGCCGATATTCAGCTCAGCTTTCCGATCGAGATAGCAGTTGCGCGAGGAGGTTTAGATGCCAGCCGACCAAAGTTGATGAACTTTCTCGATCGCATCCACACCCGTCCAGCTTATCAACGAGCATCAGAACGAGGTGGCGCGTACAAAGTTGCGAGTTAAATTGACAGAGTGGGCATCGCCAACCCTACAGTCATCTTCCGTTTAATTCCACTTTTGTACTTAGTAACTATTTCATGGCTCGGCTTCTTTTTACTAGCTTTTCACACACAATCATCATGGTGAATAAAATGGAAATGACCAACAAGATTGAAATCAACAAATCTGTGCCCCGCGAGCGATGGGGTGAATTTTTCGATCAGTTTACCGATGGCAATCGGGGACGGCATATTTCGATCGAAATCATCGGTTCAGAAGTCGGTGATGCAGAACTAATTAAGAGCGCACCTCTTCATGCTATTATTTACGATCGCCCAGGCAAAGGAGATGATTTGGTAATTGAAGTGGGTAAAGATGAGGTGAGTTACGCTCACACGATCGATTCACCAACCGAAGTTTTAACGGGACAAAACTCACTCGGTGTGATGGTAGCGCTTCGGATTAGTGACGCTGCTGGGACACAAACATTGATCGAACTACAAGTTAGTTGATCTGGCTAAATAATCCTGAGTTCAGCTTAAGCTGAACTCAATGTTTTATGATCCACACTAAATAACCCGCAAGAGTCAATATGTCTGAGATTCAAAACAAAGTGGTCATCATCACCGGAGCCAGCAGTGGATTGGGTGAGGCGACTGCGAAGCGACTTGCTGCTAGTGGAGCCAAACTGATGTTAGCTGCCCGCCGCGAAGATCGGCTGAAAGAATTGGTTGCAGCGATCGCCCAAACAGGAGGAACTGCAACCTACCTAGTTACCGATGTGGTCGATCGCGCGCAGGTAGAAGCCTTGGCGAAGCAAACTTTGAGTATCTACGGCCGGATCGACGTGCTAATCAATAATGCCGGCTTGATGCCGCTATCTCCCCTCGATCAAATTAAGGTGGAAGAGTGGGATCAAATGATCGATGTCAACATCAAAGGCGTTCTCTATGGGATTGCTGCGGTGCTACCGATGATGCGCCAGCAAAAATCCGGTCACATCATTAATGTATCGTCAGTAGCCGGACACAAAGTATTTCCGGGAGCAGCCGTCTACTGTGCTACTAAGTTTGCAGTGCGAGCGATCTCTGAAGGGCTGCGACTAGAATCAAACGGTGAAATCCGATCGACTAATATCTCACCAGGAGCCGTTGCTACTGAGTTGACCAGCACGATTAGCGATGCAGATACCGCAGCGAGCATAAATGCACTTTATGAAATCGCCATTGATGCAGATGCCATTGCTAGGGCGATCGCCTATGCGATCGAGCAGCCCGGTGATGTTGACGTGAATGAAATGATTATCCGTCCGACACGTCAAGAACTTTAGACTCATAGCAAAACATCATGAAACAGCGAAAACTCGGCGATCGAGGATTAGTCGTCTCGGAACTAGGACTCGGCTGTATGGGGATGTCCGAGTTCTACGGCACCCCAGATGAAGCAGAATCGATCGCCACGATTCATCGCGCCTTAGAGCTAGGCGTGACTTTGCTCGACACGGCTGATATGTATGGTGTCGGTCACAATGAGGAGTTGGTTGGCAAAGCAATTAAAGACTGTCGGGAGCAAGTCATCATCGCTACCAAGTTTGGCAACGTGCGCGGTAGCGACGGCAGCTTTCAGGGCGTCAACGGCAAACCCGAATATGTCCGCTCTTGTTGTGATGCCAGTCTCAAGCGTCTGGGCGTAGATACGATCGACCTTTACTATCAGCACCGAGTCGATCCAAACACTCCGATCGAAGAAACCGTAGGCGCAATGGCGCAGCTCGTCCAAGCCGGAAAAGTTCGCTACCTCGGTCTTTCCGAAGCCGCCACCGACACCATCCGCCGCGCCCATGCAGTACATCCGATTTCCGCACTCCAGACTGAATATTCGCTGTGGAGCCGCGAGCCAGAAACCGAGATTTTGCCCACCTGTCGAGAACTAGGGATTGGATTTGTGCCTTACAGCCCCCTCGGGCGCGGGTTTCTCACAGGCAAAATCAAGAGCCTGGACACGCTATCTGAAGGAGACTATCGATCGCAAAGATATCCTCGCTTTCAAGCCGAGAATCTCCAGCAAAATCTGGAATTAGTCGAGCAAATCGAGCAAATGGCCGCCACTAAGGGCATCAAAGCCGGACAGTTGGCGCTGGCTTGGGTGTTAGCCCAGGGCGAAGACATCGTGCCGATTCCAGGCACCAAACGCCGCACCTATTTAGAAGAAAACATTGCCGCAGCCGCAGTGACGCTAACTCAAGCAGAACTAGACCAAATCGCGAAAGCACTGCCATTAGGAATTGCAGTGGGCGATCGCTACCCCGATATGAGCAGCGTCAATCGTTAGAAATTGGCGCTAGTCATTGCATTAGACATCTCCAATAAATATCCAGATTAGATCGCCTGAAACCTATATGGTTGCGAATCTAGAGCGAAATTCTCAACAAATAATCAGGAGCATAATCCATGAAAACCAATGCCTACGCTGCACAAAACGCCACGAACCCACTCGCACCCTTCAACTTTCAACGCCGCGATGTCGGCCAGCACGATGTGCAGATCGAAATTCTATATTGCGGCGTGTGTCACTCCGACTTGCATACCGCGCGCAACGAATGGCAAAATACCACATATCCTTGCGTACCCGGTCACGAAATCGTCGGACGGGTTGTAAAAGTTGGCGCGCACGTCAAAAAATTTAAGGAAGGCGACACCGCAGGAGTCGGTTGCATGGTCGATTCCTGTCGCACTTGTGCCAACTGCGAGGAAGACTTGGAACAGTTCTGCGACAACCTGACTTTCACATACAACTCCCCCGACAAACACGTTGGCGGCATGACTTTTGGGGGATACTCTGACAGCATCGTCGTAGATGAAGCGTTTGTGCTGCAAGTTCCGCAGAATTTGAATCTCGCCGCCGTCGCCCCACTGCTTTGCGCTGGAATCACCACTTATTCCCCATTGCGCCGCCACAATGTTACCGAAGGTCAAAAAGTTGGTGTTGTGGGACTCGGTGGACTGGGACACATGGGGGTGAAATTGGCGAAGGCTTTCGGCGCCCATGTCGTTGTATTCACCACCTCGCCGAACAAAGTTGAAGATGCCCTGCGGCTCGGAGCAGATGAAGTCGTCAATTCCAAGAATGCGGACGAGATGAAAAAACACTTAAATAGTTTCCATTTCATTCTCGATACTGTATCGGCGCAACACGACATCAACGCTTACCTGCTTCTATTAAAACGCGATGGCAATCTTACCCAAGTCGGAGTACCAGCCGAACCGCTTTCCCTGAATGTCGGTAGCTTGATTTTTGGTCGGCGCAGTCTCAGCGGCTCCCTGATTGGCGGCATCAAAGAAACTCAGGAAATGCTAGATTTCTGCGGCAAGCACAACATCACTTCGGATATCGAACTCATCCCCATTCAGAACATAAATCAAGCCTACGATCGCCTGGTCAAGAGCGACGTGAAATATCGCTTCGTTATTGATATGGCATCGTTGCAACAGGCCGGGTAGCAGTTTCCGCTCCGATCGAGTAGCGATTTTAATCCCCGTGTCGTTGGTTCATTCAGGGCTAAAGCCGGTGGGTTTTCCAACTCCCGTTTATTTTAGATGACTGCTCGATCGTCGATCGGGCAGTCCATGATTGCCGTCAAGACTTTGGGCCGCTCGATGTCTGAATTAACAACGATCGCCAACAGATTTCTGGTGAACATCAAGCACAAAAATTATGACAAATATCATCAGCCGCGAAATTCACCTAGTCTCTCGCCCCAACGGAATGCCAACCGCAGCTAATTTTACGATCGCCCAAACCCAAATCAAGCCGCTGCAAGATGGGCAAATACTCGTTCGCAATCTCTATCTTTCGGTAGATCCGTATATGCGCGGTCGCATGAATGAAGGGAAATCCTATGTGCCGCCCTTCGAGTTGGGTAAAGCATTGGAAGGCGGCGCAGTCGGCGAAGTTATCGAATCGCGCGCCCAGGAATTCAAGCCCGGTGATGTTGTTACTTCCAACTTTGGCTGGCGGGAATACTTCACCGCAGCGCCAAAAGCATTGCACCCTGTCAGCAGCGAAATTCAACCGCTATCGGTTTATCTCGGTGCCCTCGGGATGACGGGGATGACGGCTTGGGTGGGGTTGAATTTAGTAGAGGTTAAAGCCGGCGATGTGATTTTTATTTCCGGTGCCGCGGGCGCGGTGGGAAATGTGGCGGGACAATTGGCGAAATTGCGCGGATGCCAGGTCATCGGCTCAGCAGGTTCAGCGGAGAAAGTCAAGTTTCTAAAAGAATGCGGATTCGATCGGGCTTTCAATTACAATTCTGGCCCAGTCCTCGAACAATTGAACCAGGCCGCACCGGATGGGATTGATGTTTATTTCGACAACGTAGGCGGCGAAACCTTGCAAGCGGCGCTCTCGGCCCTGCGCGTACACGGGCGGATTATCGCTTGTGGCAGTATCTCCGGTTACAACAAGCCGCAGCCGGGCCCGAACAATCTATTTAACATGATTGGCAAACGGTTGACGATGAAAGGGCTGCTCGTTCGTGATTGGCTCGATCGTCAAGCTGAATTTGAACGGGAAGTCGGCGGTTATTTCCAAGCTGGCAAATTGAAAAACCAGGAAACAGTGGTAGTAGGAATTGACCAGGCTGTAGGCGCGTTCATCGGTCTTTTTGAAGGCAAAAATCTTGGCAAAATGGTGGTGAAGTTAGACTAGGTGGCGACCAATTGGTTAGGGCATCAATAACCTAATGAATAGAGTCTCAAAGGAGCGCTCGATCGACGGTTTAATTCGGGTACCATAACAGTCAACTGTCAACTGTCAACTGCTATATTTGGTTTAAAAAAATATGGATCTCCAACTATCAGGCAAAGTTGCATTGGTTAGTGGTTCAACGGGTGGAATTGGACTGGCAATTGTTACCACACTTGCCGAAGAAGGAGCGACGGTCATTGTCAATGGCAGAACCCAAGAGCGCGTAAATAATGCGATCGATCGCATTCAGCAAAGTATCCCGAATGCCAAACTTCAGGGAATTGCCGCCGATTTAGGAACGCCAGCCGGAGTTGAATTGCTACTTCAAAAAGTACCAGAAGTCAACATTTTGGTGAATAACTTAGGAATTTATGGTTCCAAAGCATTTGCAGATATCTCCGATGAAGAGTGGATGAACATTCTGGAAGTGAATGTGATGAGCGGTGTGCGGCTCTCGCGCCATTATTTGCCGCTGATGCTGAAGCAAGATTGGGGACGGATTATTTTCATCTCTAGTGAATCTGGCTTGAATATTCCCGCCGAAATGATTCATTATGGTGTGACCAAAACTGCACAATTGGCCTTGAGTCGCGGTTTGGCGGAAACAACTGCGGGCAGCCATGTGACTGTCAATACGGTATTGCCTGGTCCAACTCGTTCCGAAGGTGTGGAAGACTTCATCGAGGGATTATCTAAGGAGCAAAATATTTCGATTGAACAAGTTGAGAAAGAGTTTTTTACTAAGACTCGTCCATCTTCCCTAATTCAGCGATTTGCTTCAACGTCTGAAGTTGCTGCGTTAGTTGCGTTTGTTGCTAGTCCCTTAGCTTCTGCGATTAATGGTGCTGCCCTGCGAGTTGAGGGTGGAGTGGTGCGATCGATTGTGTAGCGAAGTTTTTACCTTGATGTGCTGGGAAAATTTCTCACTCCCTACATTTCCGAACAGAATGCTTTCGTTCAAACAAAAATAAGGAGCGTTACATTTCATTAACTCACGCTAAAGCGATCGCTATTCCTGTGAGTCTTGATTATTAGTAGACAGTCAAGCATAAATCAACTTATACTGTTTACGAGTTTTAAACTGACTATATTAGGTTCATAAGCCTTTTATCCTGTCTGTTAAACGACGGTTGACGGTCTACTATATAGTACATCTTACTGACTGAGAGAACTGATAGTTAGGCTTAAGGTACTGGATATATCTTGTGATGTCTTTCCCACCAAACCAAATAAAAATGTCCTTGTAGCTTTACACCCCAAGCTCTGACTGTATTAGCAAATCTAAAGCGAAAAGCCGTGTCGTACTCCTCTAGATCTATTTCAATCCACCTATTCTGAGCTTCTTTCACCAAAGTAATTAGCTCTTGAGAGTGATGCTTAGGTACGCTTTTGCCGCCCTTTGCAGGTGTCTTTTGCTCAAATAAAATTTCAGACCAAGTTGATTTTTCTAACGAACTGAGATTTGGAAATATTTGAGCTTCCCATTCTTCCTGAGTCCAACACCTTTGCTCTTGCCATGACCACTCTCCTTCTAAATCAGATATAGTCGTACACCACGTCAAATGGCAGGCTATTGAAAATGCTTCTTCGTTAGGAAGATATACACACTTGTTTCTACTTGGCTGTTCCTGACGCTTAACGACCTTCAAGTCAAGATCGGGTATTGGCGCTATTTTCACAGTTTTAATCGCCAAACTTTCCACGCTAGAAGAAAATTTTACTGACTTTGCTTTGCGCGCCTGAGCTTTTTCCTCTTGCCTTTGTATCCTTTTCTCAGCTTTTGAAGGTTTGTCCGTCATAGGCTGGAATAATATTCATGCATTGCAGCTAAGGGGATAACGTTATCACCCCTTTCTGTAGGTTTCAGATCGCCTCTAGCGTCTTTCCAAGGAGACTCCATGTGAGTTAACTCGCTTAACCACTGCCCACTCTTGTCTTGAAGTGCCTCTAGCACTTTGTCAATAGAGTCTTTCTGATTAGGAGTTAAAGCGTCAACATTTCCATCAGCAGCAAAGGTATCCTCATTAACCTTAAATTGACCTCGATGATAAGAATACAGAACTTGCACCACAGGTCCATTAGCCCAAGCCTGAATATCTTCCTCAAATAAGGGGCTTTCATCCCACACAAGAGACCAAGCCTGACTGTAATAAACAAGCTTTTGAAGCTTCATCGCAGTCATCTCTCCTGTTTTGGTTAGGATATATTTCGCCACATCTACAGCGCGTGCCATATTCTTTCTCTTTCAGCTTTTAGGATAATTATAGCACACAAGAACATTGGGCTTTGGTTGCGATCGCATCAACAATCTATCTTCTAAAGGCTATCACACTGTAATTCGTGATTTCTGGGCGATCGCTTGCTGTGGGGATGAGATTGAATGAGGCGATCGCTTTTGCTGAGGTGAAGGGGAAGCGGCGATCGCATTAATAAAGAAAAAAGATAGGCAAGTATCAAGTATTTAATCACAAAAATTGGTGTTTTATGAGGCAATTACTTATATTCATTGATGTCATTATCAGTAACATAAGCCACCACTGGACTTGTCTTTTGACCATCAGTAGTAACAATGACATCTCTACACCCTAATGTTTCTTTCATCTTGGCATCGGCATCAGCTAAGGTTGCAGTCTCTGGCAAAAATACCACTATCGGCTGAGCTTGATCTCCCTCCTTCTTTCGCCAAACAAGGTAATCTTGTAGGGTTGGCTGTGTTGTACCTGGTTGACGTTGGTCTAAAAAAGCTGATACATTAACTTTATAGACTAAATCGATGCAAGTTTTTGTTGTTTCATTCGTTTTATTAACCACAATTGTTCTATATCGACTCTTAGAATTTAGATCATCCAAAACGTCTTGTAATGGTTTATTGGTATCATCCTGAGAGAAGACAAGACCGTTTGCGAGAGCCTTTAGTGAAATGTTTGCAAGCTTATCGTTGGGCGGCGCGGCAGAAACCAGATTACTTCTGACTTGCTGAAATACAGTCGCATTTCGAGCAGTAGCACTTGAAGCCGACTCAAAAGCATTGCGCGAAAAATAAAATGCCAGAATCGTGCCTACCCAAGTTCCGTATAAAGGTAGCGTCGAACCCATCACGTTTTGTGAGACCTGCGACTTTTTTTCAGGATCTGTCGTACTCCAAATTACATAAAATGATAGAGTTAAGACTGCTAGTATCGAGGTAATAAGGACCGCCAAGGCAATTCTTTCCCTATTTCGAGCATCATTTTTTTCGTTCGACACAATCCCTTCTTGAGTAGTCTGGGCTGTGGACTGACCCTGGTTAGTTGCAGGGCTGGCTGGAGGAGGGGTCGGAGAGATAGTCATAATGGAGATTACTATTATTTTAGTGCCGCAATAATAACACCCTTAACCAATCCAAGAAACGAAAGTATAAAAATGTAAACATTTTCAAAATTCTCGATTTCAGCGATCGCGGTTTTGCAGATGATAAAGGGCGATCGCTTTTGGTGAGGTGAAGGGGAAAGTGGCGATCGTATTAACAATCTATCTTCTAAAGGCGATCGCTATTACTGTGAGTCGTGATTTTTAGGCGATCGCTCAAACCCAGTAAATTTATCCCAGTTTGATTATTTATCAGCATTCTAATCACTATCTTGCTCTATTCATGTATATCATACCACACCGAGGTTTTAATGTCAAAGATGCGAGGGTATCCTTTAACTCCAATGGCGATCGCATCTATTTAACAGCTAGCAGCGATCGCGGCACGAATATTCAAGGACTTTTGCAGGCGAAGGCAATACTTGAAAGTAATCAGTAAAGATTGCTGGTGATGGAGCAATTTATGGAACGAGGGGCGATGTTCCGCTACTACTCCTTGCCGATCGCGCTGCCATCTTTCCTGGACACAGTTTGACACACCTGCTATTTTTCAAAGCCAAGATTTGGAATTTTTGCGCTTTCAATCCTGTTTTCCTATTATATTAAATAGGTGAGCAATTTTGTATGAATAGAAGTAATGCAACGATTTAATCTAACTATACTCAAACAGTTCTGGTCGATCGCCAAATCTTACTGGTCAAGCGACGAAAAATGGCGGGCGCGCGGCTTATTGCTATTAGTCATCCTGTTATCCTTTGGCTACACGGGACTAAGCGTGCTGCTCAACAACAAGCGAGGCGAGCTAATCTCGGCGTTATCGGCTCACGATGAAGCTAGATTTTGGCAAACAATTTTCGTATTTGCCGGGACATTAGTTATTTATGCACCACTTTATGCAGGCTATGATTATTTGCGCGATCGCCTGGGCTTAGAGTGGCGGCGATGGCTGACTAACTATTTTGTCGATCGCTATTTCCAGAATCGCGCATTTTACAATCTAAATCATGCCGATGCGGACATCGATAACCCAGATCAGCGGATTGCTGAAGATGTCAAAAGTTTTACCCAAGAATCGTTAAAACTACTGCTGGCGGTAGTTGATTCTTTGTTAGCAGTGGCTGCATTTAGTGGCGTGCTGTGGGGCATTTCTAAGCCGTTAATCTTGTTTTTGGTGCTCTACGCGCTGGTTGGCACCTTGGCGACAGTTGGGGTATTCGGGAAGCCCTTAATGCGACTCAATTTTGGGCAGCTTAAAAAAGAGGCCGATTTCCGGTTTAGTTTAGTGCGGGTGCGAGAAAATGCGGAGGCGATCGCCTTTTATCAGGGAGAAAACTGCGAATCCGATCGCATAAAAGGCAGATTTGTCGAAGCTTTTGATAACTTCAAGCGCTTAATCTTTTGGGAGTTGAATCTCAATATCCTGACTAACGCCTATGAATTTATCCCGTTCATTTTGCCCGCAATTGTAGTCGCCCCCGGCATTTTTGCGGGTGATTTAGAAGTTGGGAAAGTTACCGAGGCGCAAGGGGCTTTTATCCGAGTCTTTTTCTCGCTCAACCTAATTGTGGCACGCTTTCAATCCCTTGCTACTTTTGGCGCGGGTGTCGAGCGTTTATACACCTTTTTAGAGTGTTTGGAAACTCACCACTTAACTTCTCAGGAGTCTGAGGGCGTTGAGGAAACAACGATCACAACTGAAATTGCCGATCGACTGGCGATCGAAAATATGACCCTCCAAACACCTAACCGTCAACGGACTTTGGTCGAGGATCTATCGGTGAAACTGTCTACTGGCGAGGGTTTGCTGGTGAGAGGGCCTAGCGGATGCGGGAAGAGTTCTTTGCTAAGGGCGATCGTTGGACTGTGGGATGCAGGGACTGGTACAATTTTGCGGCCTACCCTGAATGAAATGTTGTTTTTGTCGCAGCGGCCTTACATGATTTTAGGAACGCTACGAGATCAAATGCTGTATCCAAACATGAATGCTGAAGTTGAAGATTCGCAGTTGAGGCAAATTTTGATTCAAGTAAATTTACCCGACTTAGAGAAAACACATGGAGGATTTAACACTGAACAAAACTGGGCAGAACTTCTATCTTTAGGAGAACAACAGCGCTTAATTTTTGCACGTTTGCTGCTCAATAAACCTAGTTACGCAATTTTAGATGAGGCTACTAGCGCCCTCGATCCTCACAATGAAAAACATTTATATCAACAGTTACAAGACTCTGGTATGACATTTTTGAGTATTGGACATCGAGAAAGTTTGAGTAATTATCACCAGACTATTTTGGATTTGACCGCAGATCATACCTGGTCTTTAAAAGCTTCTGAAACTATACCTATTTTACCTTTTGATAATCTTGTTGATGAAGGCATAAAGATAGAAACGGAGGAGACGGTAGTGCCACCACCACTGACCACAAAGGGACAACAAAGGGAAATTTGAATAGTGTGGCGGCAGTGAAAGCGAGGGCGATACCCAACCCGATCCCGATCGCACCGCCAATAATAGAAATAACGATCGCTTCCATCAAAAATTGGTTGAGAATCGCACCGCTAGTTGCACCAACAGCTTTACGCAGACCGATTTCGCGCGTCCGTTCCATCACCGAAACCAGCATAATATTCGCGATACCAATGCCACCAACAACTAGCGAAATTCCGGCGATCGCACCTACCATCAGCGTCAGTGACCCCATAATACTTGTGAAAGTCTTAATCAGATCCACTTCATTGGTGACACGAAAATCATCCTCTTTGGGCGGGCGGATATTATGGCGCAGTCGGAGCACATTCGTTACCTGAAATTGCGCCGATTCGAGCTGATCGGCATTACTCGATTGCAGCCAAAAGCCATTAATCGCCACACCTGTGAGAGCATTGTTACCGACAATCTGGGCGGACATATTGGTCAGTGGCAGATACACCATATCATTCATATCTTGCAGCCCTACAGACCCTTTACGCTCCATCACCCCTACCACGCTATAACGTTTACCCTGAATCCGAATATCGCTACCGATCGCAGTTTCTGATGGAGCGAATAAATCATCTCGAACTTTGGCACCAATTACCACCACTGCTTTGGCTATATCTAAGTCTTGCTGCCGGAAAAATGTCCCTAGTTCCGGCTGGACATTTCTCACCGTTGGAAAGTTTAAATCCGTGCCGATGGCAGTTGTCGAAATGTTGACGTTGCCACGTACCACCTGAATATTCGGGCGGTATAAGAACGCTGAAACTGCTGTAGCGGCGGGGACTTGTTTGGCGATCGCCTGAGCATCTTCCCAGGTGAGCGTACTAGCAGTGCCAGCCCCCTGACTGATGCCGCCAGTTCTCGCTGCGGCTGCTGACACCTGGAGGATATTGGTACCCAATGCCTCAATTCTTAACTCGGTGGCTTTTTGGACTCCTTGACCGATCGAAGTAATTGCAATCACGGAAGAAATCCCAATAATTACGCCCAGCATTGTCAATCCCGATCGCACTTTATTACTCCACAGGGTTTCAATTGCCATGAGGAATATTTCAAGTAGTGAGATTCTGCGTTTGGTGCGACGAGATGGACGCATCAATGACTTTGGAGAACGCCTTGTTTTCATAGGAGTTTTTCGGACTGAATAAAGCGTAAGAGTAATATCAATTCCGGCTGCGCCGGAATGATATAGAGGACACGGCAGTGCCGT
>ENA-OFDP01000225-OFDP01000225.1-metagenomes-genome-assembly--contig:-NODE-225-length-26527-cov-14.560970_pt1 | contig 26527 bp, 22 predicted proteins | sample MGYA00153389_OFDP01 | MGnify analysis MGYA00153389
TTCCTTCTATCCGTTACATCCGTTACAAAATCCGTTGCCGAACTTCCTTCTTCCTTCTTCCTTCGTTCTAACTAATTCAGCCGCATAAATATTGTAGCTTTGCGAATTCCTGCTGTTTCTCCGGTGCTAGTAATTGTGAGCGATCGCAAATGGTCGAAAAGAGGCCTTGCGGAAAGTTCAATTAACCTCAACAACGGGATTTGTTTTTCCCAAATTGCTCTGCTTGAGGGCCAATCTAAATAAAAGTAGCCGTCGTTAGATGTTGGTAATGGTTCGATGCTGGTTTGAAAGTCTTGATTGGCGACTAAAGAACCAGTTTCAGCGGCTTTTAGTGCTTCGTCCATTGCTTCTGGTGACGTGGTGAAAATTTCGTATTTACCAACAGTAGCTCGAACTCCTTTTGCTTCGGTTTCGATCGCACTTTTGCGCTTGTTTTCGTTACCATAATTTGGGTTAGTTGTCAACTGCGTCCAAGCGGTAATTTTTTGGTTTCTGAGAGTGAAACTGCCGATGCTGTATTCTTTGCTGCGAGCAATTTCGTCGAGGCGGGCGATCGCCTTTTGGGAATCAGCAGATGTTTCGGCGGCAAAAATCCAGTCGCTACTGTTTGACAAACCTGGAATCATTGCTAAAGCGTATTCTCCTTTTACCCAGTTGAATATATCCTGCGGTAAGTTGAGACCCCAAGCTGTCTGAATATCTGCCAAAGTGCGATCGGCTAATTTTGACACTTCTGGATTTGTGCTAACCGTCGATGATAAATCAGTCCAAAAATTGTTTAAATCGGTACTGGCGACGGCGAAAGGGCTAGCTGAGGGAATGTATTGCAAGGCTTGTACAGGTTCGGAGAGTTTGGGAATTGCTGTGTTTTCCGGCGATGTCACTAAGGCAGTTTGAGCGACTAATCCCTGTCTATTGACTCCGACAGCAACTGCGAGGGAATTTAGGGAAACTTGCGGATTCTTCTCTGTTTCTGGCTGTGGGATATTGATAAATCCTAAAGCGATTCTGCCTTGAGTTAACTGCTGCAAGGATTTTTGATATTCGGGACTATTATTGAGATTGAGATTACCGACTTCGAGATTATCAATTGCATCTCGCAGTACCTTCGGATCGTTGGCAAATAAGACGAAATTGTGGTTATTTTTTAAATCTGAACTGTCACTGATTAATGCAGTGGCGAAGCTGGATGGTAAACTTGAACTTGGCAGAGACAGCCGATTTAATGGTGAGATAGTTTGAGACTTTTGATTGAGTGTGGGTAATTTTTTGTAGGTTAGTTGAATGCCTTTATATTGTTCAGATTTTACTGCTTTGGTAGCAATAGATTGTTTTTTCCAGTAGGAATCGAGAAATTGCTGACTGCGATCGGCATTTTGGGAAGAAAGCGCTAGCAAAAACCCCATTTGTTGGCCGTTGTTGCGATCGCGATCGATATCTGGTGTTGCGATCGCAAAGGTAATTTCGTCACCGATCCAAGGTTGGATATCTCTACTGTAATCCAGGTTGGTATTGGCGAGGAGGCTTTTTTTGATTTGTTCAAATTCAGCGTGCGATCGACTTCTTTCTGCGGGAGTGGCGAAAACTTGGCGTAGGGCTTCGATGCGATCGGGATTTACCAGCATTGACACTAACAAAGGTGCTTGTTTCGAGACAAACACAGCCGCAGCCGGAGTATTTGTAGGCCCGCCGTTGAGCAAATTGAGGGGAGTTTGAGTTGTCAGCCAGTAAAAACCACCTGCACTCAACGCTAACAGTGCGAAGACACCGACAACTAGGAAAGAAAAGAACGATCGCAACTTCATCGGCAAATGACAAATTACCACATCCTCTGATTATACACCCAGAACCCCGACTTCTTAAATAAGTAGGGATTCTGGGTGTATGATTAATTTTTAAGTCGATCGTTCTGGGAATCTAGCCATCAGATTTTCTAGGGATAATTGAGGCAATTCCGACAGTAGTAATGACAAGTTTTCTGGGGATAATCCGAGCAAATTGGGGATGAGAGTAACCGGGAGTTCTGATTCTGATTGTCCTGATTTACTGAAGCGGTTGTTCAAAACACTTGCCGCTAGCAAATTTAGGACTGGTTGGCGATCGACTTGTGCGATCGGCAGCATAGACAATTGCACCAATAACATCGTAAACTCCGCAGTAGGCAAAGTCGATATCGGGCGTATAAAAGTGAGAGTTAGGGGGTCTAACTCCCCAAATCTAACTTGCAAGAAACTCTCTATAATCAACCGTTGTCCTTGTCCTATTCCTTGTTCTATTCCTTGTTCTATTCCTTTTTGTTCTGCTTCTTGTAAATGTTGTTGAAAAAGGGGTACGATCGCCATAACTAACTCCTGATCTTCATCATCCCCTGCGGGATTAGTTGGTGTGTTCGCTTGCAAATTTTCCTGCAAGATGTAAAGTAATTGTAGCGCATTAGCTCGGATTGAAGCATCAATAGGAAATGCAGTTAATTACGCGATCGCCCCTTGCTGCACTCGCCCCCTACCCAACATCCGCAACCACATAGTCTCAGGAGTCTTCGGTAGCTGGTGAATAGCAATTAAGCCAACTCTCCAAGCCTCCAATAAAAAATAAACTCCCTTTCCCCAGGCCTCAGACGCTTCAGGAGTCCGAAAACCCAAACTGTTTAATAAAAGTTCCGAAGCAGTCGGAGTGAGAATCCACAACATGGGTAATTGTCTTTCCTCCAAACGTCTGTCTTCTCGATTAGCCCGCCGTCCCTGTTCAGCCCTAATGTTTAATAATTTTACCACACAGCTAAAAATTCCTTCAGCAGTCACCGGATTACGAAACGGTTCAATTATCGCAGGTGTTGCAGCCATTTTACCTAACAAACCCAAACTTTGGACATATTCCTTCTCAAAAGAAGTGGGTTGAAACCAAACATCAATTTCCCTAACTTCAGCAGTGACATCTTTGCTGGTTTCTACTTTTCCAAGAGGCGACAATAACTCTTGTAAGTATTCTTTCGCAAATTGATCGTGGGGAAACTTAGTCATCCAATTTTTTATTTTAGATTTTAAAAGTATAGCATCCGTTGCCGAACCTCTTTACCAATAGCAGCCTCGCGCATCAGAAAAATCAGCATTCAGCATGGCAGATTCAGCAAATATAGCATCAGTTACATCCGCCTTTCTAAACGAAGTCACCGACAACTTTTCTATCTCTTCAACAGCTATAAAAAACCCGATCGCAGTTAAGCCAAGTATTACCCCAGAAACCAAAATTAAGACAATTCCCCTAATCGCATCTCCCCCAAAAACTGTCACAATACCACTAACGCCGATCGCACCAGCAGCCCCAGCCACCGCCCCAGCCACAATCCCCGCGTCAGCCCTAGTCGCCGCAATCGCAGTCGCAGCCACCGCCACCACCGCCACCGCACCCGCATCCGCACCCCCAATCAGCCCCGTCAAAGCCCCAGCCAGAGTGACACTCACCGCAGTCACCCCAGCCCTAGCAAGTAGGGGCGGTGCCCCCGTGCCCGCCCTGCGGCTTTGTCCCATTCGAGCACCATGAAAATTTGCCCCCCTCAAAATTGCCCCAGTGAAATTGCAGCCTCTGATGTCACAACCGCTGAAATTCGCCCCTGACAAATCCAGGCCTTTAAAAGAGCGATTTCGCAAGTTTTGGTTAGAAAAATTGAGATTTCCAGATTGAGTCATTCGATTTTAGATTATAGATTTTAGATTGTAGATCAACTTACCGAGATTAGCATTCTCACGCATCCCGTAGAGGCAAATTTGTCAACAGTTTTAAAGGATATAGACAATTTAAATAAACTAATGTGTTGTACCATTCTCAACAAGCCTTTTATGAACAGGCTTTCCGGCCTGTTCCACAAGAAAGTTTATCTTTTGTGGAACAAGCCGAAAAGCCTATTGCTAACAATGGTACAATATCTCATATAAATCCGCTCCCACTACAAAAAATATCTAAAAATTGACAATAGTGTCAGATTTGAGATTAACAAACCAAGGCCATTTAAAATAAAACCTGTGGTTTATACCGAGTTTTCATGTCAGTCATCTCCGAATCCCCATTTTCCCCTGAAGAAATTGCCTCCGAAGGCATTAAACCCGAAGAATACGAAGACATTGTGCGGCGTCTCAACCGCCATCCCAACAAAGCAGAATTGGGAATGTTCGGCGTTATGTGGAGCGAACACTGCTGTTACAAAAATTCGCGGCCGCTATTAAAACAGTTTCCCACAGAGGGCGATCGCATTCTCGTCGGCCCCGGAGAAAATGCTGGCGTTATAGACTTAGGAAACGGATTGCAATTAGCCTTCAAAATTGAATCCCACAATCACCCGTCAGCAGTCGAACCATTCCAAGGTGCCGCAACTGGAGTCGGGGGAATTCTGCGCGATATCTTCACAATGGGTGCACGCCCGATCGCACTTTTGAATTCCCTGCGCTTCGGAAACCTAGACGATGCCAAAACTCAAAGGTTATTCAAAGGAGTAGTATCGGGAATTTCCCATTACGGAAACTGCATCGGCGTACCCACAGTTGGCGGCGAAGTGTACTTCGATCCTGCCTATTCAGAAAACCCATTAGTTAACGTCATGGCCTTGGGTTTAATGGAAACCCAAGAAATAGTTAAATCCGGCGCATCCGGCATCGGAAATCCCGTGCTTTATGTCGGTTCAACTACTGGCAGAGATGGCATGGGCGGCGCAAGTTTTGCTAGTGCAGAATTGACCGATAAATCAATGGACGATCGCCCTGCGGTACAAGTAGGAGATCCTTTCCTAGAAAAGTCCTTAATTGAAGCTTGTTTAGAAGCATTCAAAACTGGTGCAGTCGTCGCCGCCCAAGATATGGGTGCGGCTGGAATTACCTGTTCCACATCCGAAATGGCCGCCAAAGGTGGTGTCGGAATTGAATTCGATCTAGACAAAGTTCCCGTTCGGGAAAGTGGGATGATTCCCTACGAATACCTACTTTCAGAATCCCAGGAACGGATGTTATTTGTTGCCCAGAAAGGACGGGAACAGGAATTGATTGATATTTTTCATCGCTGGGGATTGCAGGCGGTAGTCGCGGGGACAGTGATTGAAGAGCCGATCGTCCGCATTCTCTTTAAAGGCGAAATCGCTGCCGAAATTACCGCCACAGCCTTAGCAGAGAATACGCCAATTTATCACCGAGAACTGTTGACAGAACCGCCAGAATATGCTAAAAAAGCTTGGGAATGGACGGCAGATTCTCTCCCGGAATGCAGCGCAGCAGGTATCGAAATTGATGGGAATTTGCAAACTTGGAATCAGATTTTGCTCAAACTTTTAGATACTCCTACCATCGCTTCTAAACGCTGGGTTTATCGTCAATACGACCATCAAGTGCAGAATAATACTGTTGTTTTGCCCGGTGGTGCTGATGCTGCTGTGGTTCGATTGCGGCCTCTGGAACCGTGTCAAAAAGAACCCCCCCAACCCCCCCTTGGTAAGGGGGGGCTTCAAGAGGGAGAACCCCCCCTTGCTAAGGGAGGGCTACAAGAGGGAGAAGATACTGTTCCTCAAGCTTCCCAAAGTAAACAGGAAGAAGAAGCAATTCCTCTATTTAAAAAGGCAGAAGATAGAGAAACTCCCGAACTTTCTCTCCCCATTGTAGGGGCGGTGCCCCCGTGCCCGCCCTGGCCGGGGGGGGTTATTCCCGGAGTTGCAGCCACGGTTGACTGCAATTCCCGCTACGTTTATCTCGATCCTTATGAAGGTGCAAAAGCAGTCGTAGCGGAAGCAGCGAGAAACTTAAGTTGTGTCGGTGCTGAACCGATCGCAGTTACCGACAATCTGAATTTTGGCAGTCCCGAAAAGCCGATCGGATATTGGCAGTTAGCATCGGCTTGTCGCGGGATTGCTGAAGCTTGTCGGGAGTTGAAAACGCCTGTGACTGGGGGGAATGTTTCTCTTTACAATGAAACCATCGATTCTGATGGCAATCCTCAACCGATTTATCCCACTCCGGTAATTGGAATGGTGGGATTGATTCCAGATTTGACTAAGATTTGCGGCCAAGGTTGGCAGAAGAAAGGGGATTTAATTTATGTGTTGGGAATTGGGGAAAATAGTCAAAATGAATTGACCTTTTTTCAATCTGCCAATTCTGAACTAAAAACTGAAACTCCCAAATTCCCAGCTTTTGCTACTCTCGGAGGTTCGGAATATTTAGCAGCAATTCACGGGATTGTTGCGGGGAAACCACCAATGATCGATTTTGATTTGGAACGGAAAGTGCAATCAGTTTGTCGTGATGGAATTCGCCAAGGTTGGGTATGTTCCGCCCACGATGCTGCGGAAGGTGGAATTGCGATCGCCCTCGCGGAATCCTGCATCTCTGGTAAACTGGGTGCGGAAATTCAGATTGGTTTCAATTCGGCAAATGTCGGGCGCTGGGATGAAGTTTTGTTTGGTGAAATGGGCAATTGTATTGTTGTTTCAGTCGCACCGAAAAATCAAGGAGTTTGGGAAGCTTATCTGCAAGAATATTTGGCTAAGATGTGGCATAAAATCGGTGTAGTTGGGGGTGCTGATTCGCCTTTGCGGGTGGTAAGTGCGGATAATCTAGGGTTGATTGAGGTGGGGATGGGTGATATGGGCGATCGGTTCTATAATGCGATCGAGCGTCGAATTGGATCTGTCTAATTTCGAGCGATAGAAACAAAAAACTAAGAGCGATCGTCAGTAAAATTCCAGACCCTGATGATAAAATCGAGATAGCGGTCGTTATCTCGATTTCCCACCATGACATTCATCAACCCCAAAACCGATTACGCCTTCAAAAAAATCTTTGCTTCCAAAGATAGCAAAGGCATTCTCATTAGCTTTCTCAACGCCACGATTTACGAGGGAAATCCTACCATTGCAGACTTAGAAATTATCGATCCTAATTTACCGCCCAAGATAGCAGGCTTAAAAGACTCTTCTTTAGATGTCAAAGCCCAACTCGCCGACGGAACACTGGTTATTATTGAAATGCAGGTATTAAACGTCGAGTCTTTCGGCAAGAGAGTTTTGTACAACGCTGCCAAAACTTACGCATCTCAATTACAGAAAGGACAAGGCTACCGAATGTTGAAACCTGTAATTGCACTAACGATTACTGATTTCGAGATGTTTGAAAATAGCGATCGGCTAATTTCTCGCTTTGTTTACAAAGAAACAACAACAAATATTGAATATACTGACAATAACATTGAGTTAGTGTTCGTCGAACTCCCAAAGTTTACCAAAAAATTGTCACAAGTAGAAAGCCTTACCGATAAATGGATTTATTTCATGAAATATGCTAATACGCTGACACAAGTACCGCAAACAATGGATGTTGTGCCAGAGATTCATCAAGCCTTTGACATAGCGAATCAAGTTAATTTAAACCCTGACGAACTAGAAGCTCTTGAACGGCAAGAAATGTTTATTTACGACCAACAAGGAGTTATAATCAAAGCCAATCGGGAAGGTCGAGAAGAAGGTCGAGAAGAAGCAATGCAGGCGGTGGCGCGACAGTTACTCGATCGCCTTGATGACGAAACTATTAGTCAAACAACGGGACTGAGTATCGAAGAGATCCGGAATTTGCGATCGGAGAGAACTTCGCCGTAGGGTGCGTCGCATCGACAATCTATAAATCAAAGCGACAATCTCACGGCGACGCACCACACAACAGTCAGGTGCGTCGCCACCTAAAATCTGACAGCGACGCACCCTACAAATTATCACTCATAAACTCGCCGGGTTAGATCACCCAATTAATCTATACAATATAAAAAATATCATTCCTAAAATAAATGATTTGCTGTATCAATCCAAACTGCCGCAATCCTGAAAACCCCGATCTGCAAACATATTGCATCACTTGTGGCATTAAACTTGTACAAACTCCCGCATCCTCCACACGGCGAAATTTTATTAGAAGAGCTAGCTCTAGTATTGTAGCTGTATCTATTTATGGAGGACTCAACCAATATATCTCTTCTCCTTCTTTTGCCACTAGCAAATCGCCTCCCGAAGCCTCTCCTGAAGTTTCTCCCAAACCAAAAAGTAGCATGAATTTACAAACGTTTGATTTTGAAACAGTGACAGTTGATGTGCAGGGTAATATAAATAATCGTCAACGCCATCAAGCACAATTTATTAGTGAAGATTTAGGTAGCGGTGCAATCTTAGAGATGGTAGCAATTCCTGGAGGCAGTTTCGTGATGGGTTCTCCCAATGCGGAAACGGAAGCAGGACCATTTGACGATGAAGGGCCGCAGCGTACTGTGAATATCTCTGCTTTTTTTATGGGTAAATATGAAGTTACTCAAGCACAATATCAAGCGGTGATGGGAAACAACCCTTCTAAGTTTAAAGGTGCGAAACGCCCTGTAGAAAATGTAAGTTGGGATGGTGCTATGGAATTCTGCCAGAAGCTTTCTCAAAAAATAGGTAAAAGTTATCGTTTACCCTCGGAAGCGGAATGGGAATATGCTTGTCGCGCCGGAACTACAACACCTTTCTATTTTGGTGACACGATTACGCCGGATTTAGTTAATTATGATGGCAATGATCCCTACGGTGCTGCGCCGCAGGGACTTTTCCGCCAACAAACAACGGATGTGGGGAGTTTTCCACCGAATTCGTTTGGTTTATACGATATGCACGGGAATGTTTGGGAATGGTGCAGCGATAAGTGGCATGACGATTACAATGGCGCACCGACTGACGGAAGTTCTTGGGAAACTGGAACACATAATGACCGAGTGCAGCGTGGTGGTTCCTGTTACGACCATGCAGTCCTTTGCCGTGTGCCGTTCGTCTCTACCCCTCGGCGGCCTATGGTTTGAGGAGCTGGGGTTTTCGCGTAGCGGTGGCTGCGGTTTCTCTCTCGTCCTAGCGGTAGGGTGCGTCGCCATCAACAATCTGTAAATCAAATCGACAATTTCGCAGCGACGCACCGCGAGAGTCAGTCAGGTGCGTCGCCATCTCAAATCTGTAAATAACATCGAACATCTCGCAGCGACGCACCCTACAAACTTAATTCCCTTAACCAACAGCAAATCCTGTATATTGCCTAACCAAAGGTTCGTGAAATGCTAAAACTATATCTTCTTTCGGAACACCCAATTTAACTAACTCATCAGCTATCCCAATCTCAGTTCCATCGTGCTGTATCCAAATCTTGCCGTTTTTAATGTCTAAATGGAAGAGACAACCATACCTACGATCGCGATTTTTCCAGCCAGCATATACCAATTGATAATGATCGCGCTTAGTATCAAAGATTGTCTCTCTGTCAACCTCCGGGTCTGGAGTGCCCAAATTTGCATACTCTTCCAATAATTGTTGAATATATGCTCGATAATTTTCTAATTTATTTTCCATTGCATAATCACCTATTTCTTCAGTCCGCGCAGGCGGACTTTGTTTCTGTAGAAGCGATTTCAATCGCCAATATCGCCATCGCCCGTTAGCGAAGCCCTCGAAGACGATCGCCCGCCCTGAATAAAAGCTACTATCGGAAATACGGGCGATCGCATTAAACGCCCCACAGCCCCTACCTGAATGCCAAACAATTTGAAATTAATCTCCGATCCGTGGCAAGATTAAGGGATTGTTAAGTTATGCGACACTTTCGCAGACAAGATTTCCCGTTAAAACTTTCCCGCTAACCCACCGTTCCCATTAGGAGCCAACCCATCTATGATTCCCAACCATTCCTTCGCGGCTGACGAGCATTCTAGCAAACCCGATAAGCCCGAGGAAGCTTGCGGCGTTTTCGGTATCTACGCACCAGGTGAAGATGTCGCTAAGTTGACCTATTTTGGTCTGTATGCCTTGCAGCACCGAGGTCAGGAATCCGCAGGAATTGCCACCTTTGACGGTGACAAAGTATACCTGCACAAAGACATGGGACTGGTTTCCCAAGTCTTCAATGAATCCAGTTTAGGCCACTTGCCCGGTCACTTGGCCGTAGGTCACACTCGCTACTCTACTACCGGCTCGTCGCGGGTGATCAACGCTCAGCCTGTGGTTGTCGGAACTCGTTTGGGAAGTCTGGCTTTAGCACATAACGGGAATCTTGTTAATACCAAAGAATTGCGGGAAGAATTGCTGTCTCGGAACTGTGAGTTTGTCAGCACCACGGATTCAGAGGCGATCGCAGTGGCGATCGGCTACGAGGTAGACAAGGGTAAAGATTGGCTCGAAGCAGCCATCAGCGCCTTTGCAATGTGCCAAGGAGCCTTTAGTTTGACGATCGCCACCCCCTCTGGCGTAATGGGCGTCCGCGACCCCCACGGAGTCCGCCCGCTGGTCATTGGGACGATCGGCACAAATCCGCTACGCTACGTTTTGGCATCGGAAACTTGCGCCTTGGATATTATCGGTGCTGAATTTTTGCGCGATGTAGAACCAGGAGAATTAGTTTGGATTACAGAGGAAGGCATGGCTTCCTTCCACTGGAGTCAGCAACAAAAACGCAAACTTTGCATCTTTGAAATGATCTATTTTGCTCGGCCAGATAGCATCATGGAAGGTGAAAATTTGTACAGCTATCGACTGCGGATCGGACGTTACTTGGCCGCCGAATCTCCGATTGATGCTGACATAGTTATTGGTGTTCCTGATTCTGGTATCCCAGCGGCGATCGGCTTTTCTCAAGCTTCCGGCATTCCCTACGCCGAAGGATTGATTAAAAATCGCTACGTCGGACGCACTTTTATTCAGCCGACTCAGGCAATGCGGGAGTCAGGAATCCGCATGAAACTCAACCCTCTGCGAGATGTGTTGGAAGGGAAACGGGTAATTATTATCGATGATTCGATCGTGCGTGGTACTACCAGCCGCAAAATTGTCAAAGCCTTGCGGGATGCTGGCGCTACCGCAGTGCACATGAGAATTTCCTCGCCGCCGGTGACTCATCCGTGTTTCTACGGCATCGACACTGACAATCAAGATCAATTGATTGCTGCTACCAAGTCAGTCGCCGAAATCGCCGCTCAAATTGAGGTGGATTCTTTGGCTTTCTTGAGTTGGGATGGAATGCTAAGGGCGACTAACGAAGACCCGAACAGTTTTTGTTCGGCTTGTTTCACCGGCGATTACCCGATCGAAGTACCGGAACTCGTCAAACGAGCCAAGCTAATTTTAGAGAAAGCTGCAACTTAAGGGAAGGAAGTATTGTAGGGTGCGTCAGCCCGCAACGTTTCCCTTGCCTAATAAGCTGATCGAGCTGACGCACCCTACAGGCTGTTAGCTGTTAGCTGTTGATAGTTCTCATATCGCTTTCCGTTGCATCGGTATTGTCCAAACAGCGAACAGTCAACAGTCAACAGCGAACAGTCAACAGCGAACAGTCAACAGTCAACAATGCCCAATTCCCCAACTCATTGTCAGAGTGTGTGTAGAAATGTTACATTAACTTAGCTCTCCTATTTGCAGCCTGGAAGCTTTGCCTCCAAAACTGCATTCTCAGATCGAAGTCGCATTTCGCACTTCCAACGGGCACAATAAATTTTTTCAGATAACAGGGTCGATCGCACTAATTTTTCCCACACAAGTATTCTACAAGCCAACTTGCTTGAGAATTGCGGGCTATTCATGCGAACTAAAGAACTTTAGGAACCCTTGCAGAGTAAAAAATATGGCTCCTTGCGAGCCCAAAGTGACTGTTACAAGGCGGAATGCGGTTTCTCAAAGTCAGCTTAAATCGGAAACTTCGTGCAATCAAACACTGTTCTCAATCAGCCGAGCCCTCAAAGCTCATCCTCTCAGACAAAAGAGTTACCTTTTACTCTTGGTGATCTCAAAGCAGCGATTCCAGCCCATTGTTTTGAACCCTCGGCTTGGAAATCCCTGGCTTACTTCTTTTTGGATCTTGGGATAATCGCAGGCTTATATGCGATCGCCTACACCCTCGATTCCTGGCTCTTTTACCCAATTTTCTGGTTGATGCAGGGAACCATGTTTTGGGCATTATTCGTAGTCGGCCACGACTGCGGACATGGTTCTTTCTCCAAGAAAAAATGGCTTAACAACCTGATCGGACACCTTTCCCACGCCCCAATTTTCGTCCCCTTCCACGGTTGGCGGATCAGCCACAGAACCCACCACGCCAACACAGGTAGCTTGGATAATGACGAAAGCTGGTATCCGGTTTCGGAAACCAAATACAACGAAATGGCCTGGTATGAGAAGCTAGGACGTTTCTATTTGATGTTATTTGCTTATCCAATCTATCTGTTTCGTCGATCGCCCGATCGCGAAGGTTCTCACTTCATGCCCGGTAGCCCGATTTTCCGTCCTTCCGAAAAAATGGACGTGTTGACGAGTTCCGCATCCTTAGTCGCAATGCTAGCCTTTTTAGGTGTCCTAACCTATCAATTTGGTTGGCTATTTTTGCTGAAATTCTACTTGGTTCCCTACGTCGTATTCGTGATGTGGCTGGATTTGGTAACATTCCTACACCACACAGAATCCGATATTCCGTGGTATCGCGGTGATGACTGGAATTTCCTCAAAGGTGCATTATCGACGATCGATCGCGATTATGGCATCATCAACTCCATCCATCACGACATCGGTACCCACGTCGCCCACCACATTTTCTTGAGCATCCCCCACTATCACTTGAAAGAAGCAACGGAAGCCATCAAGCCAGTATTGGGCGATTATTATCGCAAGTCAACCGATCCAATTTGGAAGAGTTTTATTCGCTCTTACTGGGATTGTCACTTTGTTTCCGATACAGGATCTGGAGTTTACTACGAATCGCGTAACACTCGGCGATCGGCTGAAGCTAAGTAGCTTCAATAAATACAGAATAGCAAAAACCCGGCTTCTTAAAGAAACCGGGTTTCTTTATTTGATTAATGATAATTTTTTCCCCGAATTGGATGTAGGGGCGAAGCATTTGGGCGATAATATGTGGCTCAACATCTTAATCTATATATCCAAATGCTTCGCCCTGTCGCAGCGTCGAGATTTTGGATTCGGATCTAAGATTGTATTCATGTTTTTATAAGTGAAGCATGAGGACACATTAATTCGAGTTTGATTCGTGGGGTTGGGCGAAGCATGAGGACACATTAATTCTGGTTTTTCTTATTTTATTGTCGCCCGAATGCTTCGCCCCTTTATTAATTAAATTTTGGATTTGGTGTTCTCAAAATCATCAAGTTTTCAGACTAATAGCAGTTACGATCGTCCACGCATCCACCAACAGCAGCAGCAGCGTACAAAAGAGCAAAATAAGATACATCCAAGGTTGAGACAAAGGACGAACATCTCTAGTATCAATACCTGTTTTTGCTTCCACCAAACCGACTAATTTACCAAATCCAGCCACTCGCATCGGCAGCAAATAACCTTCACCCGAATGACTCAAAAAATAGTAAACTAAACCTCCTTGACCAGTCGATCGAGGTTTGAGAGCTTTTACCTCAGTCCAAGGTAGCGACCAACCTTTGCGAAACAAACGCGGAAACCAGTTGGGATAAGTGACTTGAATCCCTTCTTCGCTGACAATTACCCTTTCGCAGAGCACACCGTACAAGCCCACAGCGCCGACAACAATTGCCGCCCATAGTGCGCTGGGGGGAACCGGTGCTTTGGTTACTTCCGACAAAAATGGCAAAGGAATTGTCAGGGCCACGTACAAGCTCAACAGGGTGATTCTAATCAGGGGAGAAAGCCGGAATAGTGCCGGCTCAAATACTCGGGCGGAAGATGGAACAGGAGCGATCGGTTGTGCTGACATGGCTGAAATCTGAGAAGCTGTTTAATGCTATTTTTGCACAACTTTTAGGCTGGTGAACCAAACTCAGGCAAATATTAAAAACAGGACAATATTTGCGGTTTTGAGTTGATATCTAAAATTCAATTCAGTAACTTTGATTCTTAAGTGCTGAGTTTTTACCGCTTTCTAGAAGTGAGAATTTTGAGCGCTGAGTTTTGACACTCTCAGGGCTAAAGCCACTGAGATTCTACTGACAGAATTAGACCAAGCGTGTTACCTAAATCTAATCTCGCTGCGACCGTCAAACGTCGCCTACCTAGTCACCAATCGTCAAGCGATAGTTACTAGCTACTTTTGCGTTTTTAATGCTTTCAGAATCCATCACTAAGCCAAAACGCGGTACGCTCCACAACCTGCCATTATTTGCTCTTTCCTGTCATACTGACATTAGGACTTAAACCTAACCGTTGTTTCATAGGAGCCGGAATTTCTCCGATACTAGGATGCTTCAACACGTAGATGTTTTTGTTCTTACTCACAATTCAAATCATATCACATTTTTAAGAACACGGGGACTGAAGTCCCACGTGCCGCTTCCCTCTCAGGACTAAAGTCTCGCTCGTTTCCCACATCCCGTATTATTTTGATGAATTAACTGACAATTGATAACTCACAACTCACAACGCCAGATTAATCGACGGCTGTTAGTGCCGGTACGGTCAAAGGTTCTGAGATTTCTCTGGATTTGGGGCGGGCTGTGGTGGCTGTTCGATCGCCCTGAACTTCCCCTCGGGATCTGCTAGGATTAACGCTTGAATAGGGGCCTTCATTAATTTGCAAGCGATCGCAAGGGATTTTATCTGACAGAATTGCACTGGCCATCATCCCGGTGTGAATTTCCAATGCTGCGGCCCGCATTGCTTCAAAAACTAAACGCTGTCCGGGAAACACTACTCGCTCAAAATACCAGTTAGGAATGTTGGCAATGCGAGCAATCTGAATCTGACTCGTGGCGTTGACGTAACAGCAGAGAATCTTGCTGTCGATGTCTGAGGGTACTGGATCAAGAATTTGAGCCATAACTGCTGAGGGAGCCTTGCCTAAAAGTTTTAGTTATCTTCTTAGGCTAACATTAGGCGATCCCGACCTACTGTAAAGCCGACTACCAACTCCCTAGCATATGAGAGACCGATCGCACCCAAATTTAAATTTAGCCGAATAAATATCTAGTTTTTGACTCCCACCTAGGATTTTCGGTCAATCTACGCTGTATTTACCTAAAAATTAGCTTTTTTCTGCTGCTGTCGCCGATCGACTCCAACAAACTCAGCCTTGAGCCAGGAATGAAAAATTTAAGAATATTTAACGTTCAATTACGAAAATTAGATATATTGTAAAGTTATATTAAAAGAATATTAACATAGCTGAAAAAGTTCCACTTGAGGATATGGCAATCATGGAAAACCGAGTCCTGTACGTTCGCCTCCCTTGCAATCCGATTTTCCCGATCGGAGTTGTCTACCTTTCGGATCACGTCCACAAACAGTTTCCCGATGTCGAACAGCGCATTTTCGATGTCGGTGCGGTGCCACCGCTGGATTACGCTAAAGCTTTGGATGCCAGCATTGACGAGTTTAAGCCGACGTTGCTGGTTTTCTCTTGGCGAGACATTCAAATTTACGCACCTGTAGGCGGTAGAGGCGGCAATCCCCTACAAAATGCCTTCGAGTTTTACTACGCCAACAATCCCGTAATTAAAATGCGGGGAGCATTTGGAGGACTGCGTTTAGCAATCTCTTACTATACCGAACTCTGGCGCAATTTGGGGCTGGTTAAGCGCGGATTGAAGCGGGCCCGGAAATACTACCCAGGCGCTCGTGCAGTGGTCGGTGGCGGTGCTGTGAGCGTGTTTTACGAGCAGTTGGGCCGCAGTTTGCCTACGGGAACTGTGGTTTCGGTGGGCGAAGGCGAAGCGCTGCTGGAGAAGTTGATTAAAGGCGAAGATTTGGCCCAGGAAAGGTGTTATGTAGTAGGTGAAACTGTGCCGCGCGATCGGCTAATTCACGAAAAGCCAGCCAACATCGAAAAAACTGCTTGCGATTACAACTACATCGAAACAATTTGGCCGGAATTTTCCTATTATCTACAGGATCTCGACTTCTATATCGGAGTGCAAACCAAGCGCGGCTGTCCTCACAACTGCTGTTACTGCATTTATACGGTGATTGAAGGAAAGCAAGTGCGGATCAATCCAGCGGATGAGGTGGTGGCGGAGATTCGGCAATTGTACGATCGAGGTATCCGCAATTTCTGGTTTACCGACGCTCAATTTATCCCAGCCCGCAAATTCATCGATGATGCGATCGAATTATTGCAAAAAATCATCGCCGACGGCATGACAGACATCCACTGGGCTGCTTACATCCGTGCGGACAATCTCACACCCGAGTTGTGCGATTTGATGGTAAAAACGGGGATGAATTACTTTGAAATCGGTATCACCAGCGGTTCCCAAGAACTGGTTCGGAAAATGCGGATGGGTTACAACTTGCGAGTAGTCTTGGAAAATTGCCGCGATTTAAAAGCAGCCGGTTACAACGATGTGGTTTCGGTAAATTACTCATTTAACGTGATTGACGAAACCTTTGAAACCATCCGGCAAACTATTGCCTATCACCGAGAATTAGAGCGAATTTTCGGAGTTGACAAAGTAGAACCAGCGATTTTCTTTATCGGGTTGCAGCCACACACAATTTTGGAAGAATACGCCTTCAAAAAGGATATTTTGAAACCTGGTTACGATCCGATGAGTTTGATGCCTTGGAATGCCCGCAAGTTGCTGTGGAATCCTGAACCTTTAGGTTCGTTTTTCGGACAAGTTTGTTTAGAAGCTTGGCAGCGAAATTCCAATGATTTCGGCCGCGAAGTAATGGCAATTCTGGAGGAAAAATTGGGCTGTGCCGATTTGGAAGAGGCTTTGACTGCACCAGTTGAAGTGAAGGATAAACAGTTGGCGAAAGTTAATTGAGAAATGTAGGGTTTGGGGTGCAACCTCAGCACCCAGCCTGCGTCAAGATTGTGAAGAATATTATCTCATCCTATAAATGTCCTGATTGGCGGTCAGCAAAGGTTTAGAGAAGATGCCTTTAAAGCAGGATTAGAACAAGGATTGCAGCAGGGGATGCAGCAGGGGAAAAGTAATCTTGTTATACGTTTGCGCTAACACAAAAACTGGGAATTTTGGAGGAGTCAATCCAAGCTAGAGTTTTACAGTTGTCAAGCGAAAATTTGGATAATTTAACGGACTCTTTGTTCGTTTTTAATACGCTGGATGATTTGGTGAATTGATTGGAAGAAAGAAACGACCAACGGTTTGATTCCCGTTAAATAACTGTCCACTATCCACTGCCACACCATTCTTTATATGCCCTATAGTCAATTTACAATTAGCAGAGCTAAAAAAGACTTTCAGTTAACCATAGTCGAGGGAACTCGCTTTTTTCCTGATGTGGAAGCGATCGCCCCTAGTCCAAGATTAACTAGCGAATTAGAAGATTTACCTTGGACAATTGCTGTAGGTTCCGAAAAAGCTCGATCGGAAGCGATTGTTTACCCAGTTTTGCAAGAAATTCGGCGATTGATGAACCGCCAAATTAGTTTATTTTCGGGACGCGAATTCAATGTCGATCCAACTTGCGATCTCACCGGATACGTAGATTTTTTAATTAGCAAATCTCCCGAACAATTGACTGTTGAAGCACCCGCGATCGTAGTCGTTGAAGCTAAAAAAGCTGACCTGAACGAAGGGATCGGTCAATGCCTTGCTGAAATGGTAGCAGCACAGCGTTTTAATGAAGCAGCAGAGCATCCGATCGCAACTATTTACGGCTGTATTAGCAGCGGTACTCAATGGCGTTTTCTCAAGCTTTCAGGCACAACGGCGACGATCGACCTTACCGATTATCCCCTGCTTCCTGTGGAAAATATCTTAGGATTTTTGGTGTGGATGGTTCAACAAAATTAGTTGGATGCGACTGATTCACTCACTTTTGTTCAAATACCTCTCAATCAGGACGATCGCCACAATGTCGTCTACTGGCCTCGGCGGAGTCCGCATTCCCTGTGGAATCAAGCGAGAAAGTCCCGTCGCAGGGTACATTTGCCAGTATCGTTCCCTCGCTTCCAGGCTACTGTATCTCTCGTCAACCTGCACAATTTTGATGAAAGGTGACAAACTCTGAGTCAGTTTTTGTTTCCAACTCTTAGAAGTAGTTTGATCTCCCATCACCAATAACTCAATCGGAAACTGTTGACATAGAGATTGAATTGTCGAAATTGTATTCTCGGAAAGTACAACTTGATGATAGGAGACGTTCCTGTCTCTACTCATGACGGCGATACCGCACTTATCTTTTCCTGGATCGAAACCTAAAATCATAGTTATTTGTGATTAGTTATTTGTTGTTTGTGACTGATTATTGGTTGACTGTTGTATTAGTTACCAATTTCCTAGGCCCTATGCTCAATTCTCAATTACCTATTTGGTCTGCCTTGATTTTGTTGTCCGGTACGAAAAACCACAACTCCATTTTGAACAGCAACTAAATCTATTTTAAGCGGGCCGGCGATGTAAGTGACATCTGTGGCGATCGCCTGAACGTCCAACGGTTTATCGTATTGTTGCAGTCGATCGACAAAACCAGCCAAAGTTTCAATCCGATTGTCCGCCACTTGGACTCTACCGCTAACAACGCCGATCAGGCGAGCGCGAAACTGACAAGCTTCAATTAATTGCTGCAACTGTTCCCGCACCCGTTCGTCTGTCGAGGTAACAGGATCGACGGAAACGGCTGAAATCACATCTCCGGCGCGGAACACAACTCGATTGATTTCTGCTTCTGCAAATACCTTAATTAGCTTTTCTTCCCGCAGGTAATTAGCACCGGCGACTATTCTGACTACATAATCTTGACCATCTTTAATCTGACTAATTAGTTGATCGATTTCGGCTTTAGTAATTTGAATAACCTGCTCTCTAACCTTGCTATTTTCCGGCTGCATCAGTCCGACGGTGGTTTTATTTGCTTCTTGCAACAGTCGATCGATCGCGCGACTTGCCGTACCGGGATCGATAATGCGAACGACGCCAGCAGCTAAAATTTGACCGCGCCTGATGGCAACAGTACCCTCGCGGATTGCCTGAAAGTCGCGTTCCAAAACTTGCACTTGCTGCTGCAATAAAGTTTGCTGCTGTTCGAGTTGAGCTTGTTGCTGTGCGAGGGTTTCTAAGAGTGCTTCCCTCTCGGCAATTACTTTGTCGCGATCGACAATAGTTCGATCGCGATCGGCCAGATTTTGCACCCGCTGGGCAATTTCCTGGTCCCGCTCGGCAATTAGTTCGTTGCGCTTGGCAATTTCTCCCTCTCGCTTGGCAATTTCTCGATCGCGCTGAGCAATTTGAGTTTTTACCTGTTCTCGCTGCTCGATTAACTGTTGGCGCTCCCCTTGCAGTTGGGCGATTTCCGATCCCAAACTGGTTTTTTGAGCAGAAACGGTTTTCAATTGGCTTTCAGTGCGATCGAGCTGAGTTCTGGTAGTCGATCGGGCTGTTTCAACCAATTTCAATTGTGATTCAGTACGGGATTTAGCAGCTTCCACGCTGCTGAGCTGTTCTGCTGTCTGAGATTTAGCCGCTTCTACCTGACTTAACTGCTGTTCAGTTTTAGACTTGGCTGCTTGCACGCTGTTGAGCTGTACCCGTAGCGAGTTTAATTTTGTTTGCGTCCGAGCTTGCTCGGCATTAGCTGCTTGGAGCGATCGATTAATTTGCTCTAAATTGGCTCTAGCTTGCACTTGAGCGGCTCTGGCTTGACCTAATTCAGTTTCAACTACATTTTTTTCTTGAGTAGCCTGGTTGAGTTCTCTGCGGGCATTTTTGAGCCTTTTTTGAATTTCATCTATTCTAAAAACTCCCGTTCGCAGCGGCTTGCTAGTAGCAAACAAAATGCCCAGAGTAATTGCTGACAAGATACTGCCGGCCATCACAGTCACCACAACAGCAGTATCGCGAGGGCGAAGTTTAAACAAACTTAATCTAGCCTTGCCGACTTTCGTCCCAAGGCGATCGCTGACAGTGGCGATCACACCCCCCAACACTAAAATTACAAATACCAGGATGTATCCAGCAGTCATTCCGATTTTAAATTTTGAATTTGGGATCTTGGATTGAATCTAAAATCCAAAATCCAAAATCCTATACTTTCTCGGCATCAAGTGAATTGCTGGCTTAAGGCCACCGGGTTGTGGACTGTGATCTTTTTCTTGTGGATCGAGATCATGGTTTCTTGTCTGAGATCCCCGAGCAAACGAGTTACAGTTACCCGCGTCGAGCCGATCGCCTCTGCGATCGCCTGGTGGGACAGCTTCAGATCGATCGTAATCCCCTCAGCCCCCGGCACGCCAAAATCCCGGCACAGAATCAGTAGAAAACTCACAAGCCTGGAACCCATATCTCGGTGGGCGAGAGTTTCGATCATCATCTCGGTTTGCAAAATCCGAGACGATAGTCCCCGGAGCATTACCATCGACAATTCCGGGTCTTCCTTGAGCGCTTTCTCAACTTGTTCGATCGGCAGCGAGATCAATTCTACCGGCGTAAAGGCTACCGCGTGGTAAAACCTGTCCGATCGGTGTCCCGTAATCAGAGACAGCACCCCAAATACACTATTCTCGCGAAGTAGGGCGACTGTAATTTCTTCTCCTGCTTCGTACACCCTGGAGAGCTTCACAGCACCTTTAATGAGAACGTAGACGCGCTCAGCCGGGTCTCCAGGGAAAAAAATTGTCTTGCCCCGTTCAAAGCTTTCCACAATGGGTGGAAACGCCCCGCCACTTATTTGGCGAAACACGGCTGCTAGCGGTCTATCATGCGTCACGTCCTGATCCTTTCTACTAATCAATAGTTTGTAACTTGCCAATTAAGCTTATTGAGTAAATATACTGCCCAGCCTCCAAGATCCAGGGATTCTGTTACTTCTATCCAATGTTAAGGTAAACACACACTGTATGATTAAATCTAACCCTTCTCTTAACTTTTGCAATTGTGCCCCATATAGCTCCACAGCAAAATTAATCTCAATTGTGTCTCAATTGTGTCTCAATTGTGTCTGAATCAGTTAAATCTGAATCAGTTGTGTCTAAACTGGCGGGGTTGTGCATACAGCCAATGAGAACGGTGCTAGTTGCTTGTAGAAGAAATACAGATGATAGATTTGACCGGAAAAAATGCTCTTGTTACGGGCATTGCCAACAATCGCTCGATCGCCTGGGGCATTGCTCAGCAGCTCCACAAAGCTGGGGCCAATCTCGGCATAACTTTTTTGAAGGACGAGAAAGGCAAGCACGAGCGCAAAGTCGCAGAACTGGTGGAACCGCTCAATCCCAGTCTGTATTTGCCCTGCAATGTCCAAGACGAGAGCGAAATTGAGTCTACTTTTAAAACGATCGCCGACAAGTGGGGCAAGTTAGATATTCTGGTTCACTGTCTGGCTTTTGCCGGCAAGGACGAACTGTCGGGAGATTTCACCAACACCTCGCGCCAAGGTTTCTCCAATGCTTTGGATATTAGCGCTTACTCGCTGATACGGCTTTGTGCTGCGGCGAAACCGCTGATGGCCGAAGGTGGCAGTATTATCACCTTGACTTATCTTGGCGGAGTGCGGGTAATTCCTAATTACAATGTGATGGGAATTGCTAAGGCAGCTTTGGAAATGAATGTGCGCTATCTGGCGGCGGAACTTGGCCCGTTAAATATTCGGGTAAATGCGATTTCTTCGGGCCCGATTCGGACTCTGGCTTCGTCAGCAGTTGGCGGCATTCTGGACATGATCCACCACGTTGAGGAAGTGGCACCACTACGGCGCACGGTGACTCAGCAGGAAGTCGGAAATGCTGCGGCTTTTCTGTGCAGCAATCTCTCTAGCGGGATTACGGGTCAAGTTTTGTATGTCGATGCCGGTTACGAAATCATGGGAATGTAACAGTCGAGAATTTTGAGCTTAGGGCTGGGTGCGCAGTGCGCACCCTACAAGTAGAGTCTGTGTATCCAGGATTAAAGTAAATACTTGAGACTCCGCACTTACAGCAGATTGCAGGTTTATAGGTACTATCAATATCCCCGTAGGGACACGGCACTGCCGTGTCCCTACAGAAGCTCTGTATTTCACATACCTGAAAAGTGCTGTATCATATCGTTTCCGGTTACATCGGTATTGTTCAAACAGTCAACAGTCAACATCATTCCGGTACAACCGGAATTGATATCAAACTGTAATCTTCAATTACTAATTATCAATAACTAATGAATGACCAATTGGGAATTATGGAAATAATCGATCGCCCTCCTCTTCCTCCTCCTCCGGTTCAAGTCGCCCGCGCCGCCTTGGTGAAGCGCACGACACTGGAAACGGATGTTACTGTCAGCCTGAATCTCGACGGTTTGGGAACCTGCAAAGCGTCTACGGGGATTCCGTTTTTAGACCATATGTTGCAGCAGATTGCTTCTCACGGATTGATCGATTTGGACGTGCAGGCGATCGGCGATTTAGCCATTGACGATCACCACACGAACGAGGATGTGGGAATTACGTTAGGACAAACTTTAGCAAAAGCTGTCGGAGATCGATCGGGCATTTCTCGTTTCGGACACTTCATCGCCCCCCTCGATGAAGCCTTAGTTGAAGTAGTCCTAGATTTTTCGGGACGGCCTCACTTAAGTTACAATTTGCAGATTCCAACTCAGCGGATCGGCACTTACGATACCGAGTTAGTCAGAGAGTTCTTTTCGGCCGTGGTGAATCACTGTCAAATGACACTGCACGTTCGACAGTTGCAGGGGGGAAATTCCCATCACATTGTAGAAGCAGCATTTAAAGCATTTGCGCGGGCTCTGCGGATGGCCGTAGAAGTCGATCCTCGGCGCGCCAGTCGGATTCCGAGTTCTAAAGGGGTTTTGTAGTTTGGGGTTTGCAGTAGCGCGAATGCGCTGCTGCAAACCTGTAAATTAAAATATATCTGCTATGTAGCTAAAAACACCCTGACTTCCCTCCCCGTACTTTCCGATAAATTCAGCGATTAGTCGATCGCTACACCTTTCTATAGCTTCAGCAATAGAACTTTGTGCTAAAACTTGACTAGCCGACAGACGCAAAACTTCAAACAGATTCACAGTATAGCGAGTATCTTCACTGACAAAATCCCACAGTTCTCGACCGATTAAAGTAATCATTTCCGAATTAGGCAAAATTTGCTTCAGCAAACCAAGTGTTACAGTTTTATTAGTTCTTTTACCGTAAGCTATACCAATATAAGCGCGATCGCCCTCCTGAATTTTCTCCTCAATTTTGGCAGCCCAATATACTATCTGGTCTTTATCCATATCATTCGGGCCGCTTTTTACCTGTATCCAGCATTTCTCGCCATCACTGGTAGTTTTAATTGCGTCCCATCCTGACTTTCCCGGCGGACTTTCTGCACTTTCAGAGCAAGATATCAATAATTTTTCGATAAAAAATCCCATTGAAGTGACAATAGACCTAGTAGCCGTCATATAAACATTGAGCCTGACAACTTCTTCGGGAGTGTCCAGATTTAACGCCCTGATTAAAAATGGGTTGGGATGAATTTTCCCTAAAGTCAGATTTTCAACCATAACTAGCTGTCGCCCAGTAAAATCCCGACAAATACTGCCTAAGAAATTTTCAGCGATAGTAAGTTGCAGCGAAAGCTTGCCTGAAGATATAAATGCTAAAATTCGTTCAATCTCATCGGGAGTAAATTTGAGTGCTCTTTTCCCAGATATGCTGCTGATGCCGTTTATGAGTGTTTCTGCTTGTAAGTTAAAAAATTCTTCTAACTCCGCAAAGTGACTGGCGAAAGATCGAGACTTGCTGGCCGGCAGTCCTACTTCTTTTTCTAAAACAAATGCTAATAATTCATGAAGTTGCTCTGACACTTATATTTTTCCTCACTCTATTTTAAATATTAGTTAACTGAAAAGAGACAACTGTTGACTTATTTCTCTTCCTCTAACTCGATCGCCTTTAATTACCTGGTAAAGGTATTGACCGATCGCCTCTCCTAATAATACAGGAACAGCATTCCCAATTTGTCGGTATTTAGAAGCAGTCGATCCATAAAAAACCCAATCATCTGGAAAAGTTTGAATTCGCGCGCACTCTCTGACACTCAAAGGACGCAATTCATCAGGATGACACATATCTGTAGCCTTTTGATGGGGACTGGTTGTGACAGTAGGCGACGGCTTATCCCATGCCAAACGTCGGTAAAAACCAACTTTACCGCCTTCAGATTTATAAGCTCCTCCCATTGCTTCTTGCTGTAATTCGCTGGGTAAATGCCTCCAGTTTTGACCTGCTGTTAACAGACGCAGATACTTGAGGCGATTTTCTGAATAAGGGACAAATTCTGGCTGAGAATCTACTAAATCTTTGAATCCTTCTCTAATCGTCAACCATTTTGGTTTTTTACCAGTACCTTTCTGACTGTAAGTTGGCAGTGGCAAAGTAACTGAATCATTACCTTTATAACCAATAAAAATTACTCTTTCTCTAGCTTGAGGAACGCCGTAGTCAGCAGTATTGAGCAGATCGTACACAACTTCATAACCAATGCGTTTCATCTCTGCCAAAATCACTTGTAAAGCAGCACCAGGCATCTCATCAGGTTCTAATTGCGCGCAACCTAAACCTCTGCGATCGTGAGGTCGATGTCGAATCGGAGCTGACAGCAATCCCTTAACATTTTCCATGAGAAAAAAGCGCGGTTTTATTTCATCAACGATGCGTATGAAATCCATAAATAAGCTACCGCGCGGATCGCCTACAGACCCCCGTTTTCCGGCTGTGCTGAAGGGTTGGCACGGGGGGCCACCAGTGACTAAATCTACTTCATCAGCGCGCAGAGGTTTATCTAAACCTAAGATTTGTCCGCCTTCTTCTAATAGAGTTTTGGCGCTGACTTCGCAAATATCTCTCGGTACAGCGCATGGGGATAAGTGAGGACGATTTAGAGAGATAGTTTTGGTAGCATCAGGTTCGATTTCTACTAAACTTACTGTCTGAAATCCTGCTTTTTCCAGACCTAAATCTAAACCGTAGGCTCCAGCAAAGAGGCTAATAGTTATCGGTTTGTTGTTAATCACAGGTTTAACCCTCAAGCTTAGATATTGCTGTAATGAAATTCGTACTTTACTAAAATCCAAAAGCCAGAGCATCAAGCATATGCTTACCCTTCTCCCGCCCGACTTCTTGGTATATATCCAAAAGTTCTTCGTAAGCAGTCTCTCCCCCTATAATATTCCAAAACTCATATCCCATAATGACAGCTTGTTCAAAAGGCGTATACTTCCTTGCCACTGACCATTTATAATCTGAACGATTTGGCCCGTAAGGATTGTAAGCCATAGCATAGTAACATTGAGCCGCGGGGCGAGACTCTCCGCACAGTAAATGATATCTCAGCAGGCGTTGAATTACCTCCAAACATTGTCCTTTGTTGGGTTTTGACCCTTTAATTTCAAAGAAAAATTTCCTCCCGTCACGGGATAGCACGTACAAATCTGCTTTGACCGATCGCCTAACTAAATGGTTGGTTTGTTGAGCCTCAAGAACAGCTTCTATCATTTTTTCAAAACCAGGTTTAATTGCATTCTTGTCTGCTGACTGTTCAAATAAGCTGTTCAGCATCTAAAACGCATATTGTATGGTATAATATAATAACTTTCAGAAAAAGTCAATGCCTACTAAAAACTTCCTCAGTTCTGAGACAAAGGAAACTCTGCAACAAGCATTAAAAGACCATGAGCATCCAGATATTCGACAAAGAGCGTTAATATTTTTATTACTAAATAACGGAAATACACAAGCTCAAACTGCTGAACTAATTGGATGTTCTCTCAGAAAAGTTGCCTATTGGAGCGTTCATGGTGATCCTGAAAATTTAGACAGTTTTAAAGATAATAGGATGAAGGGTAATTACCGAAAAGCTACAGAGAAATACATTAATTTACTTTTAGAAACAGTTGAAGTAGACCCTGAAAAATATGGTTATGAGTTCGGAAGATGGACAACAGCTAGACTTGCAATATATCTAGGAGAGCAGACAGGAATTGAGCTGAGTAGTACCCAAGTAAGGAGAATTTTAAAATCAAAAAAGTATGTTTACCTTTGGGCTAAATACAGTTTAGAGGATAAGCAAGATGCCGTAGGAAGGGGTTTATTTAAAGATAAATTAGCGGAGTATCTAAAAATAGAAAAAGAATCTCCAGACCTTTTACAGGTATGGTTTTGGGACGAGAGTGGATTTAGTTTAAGAGTGATTAGAAGGAAAAACTGGTGTAAAAAAGGAAATCGAATTAACAAAAGAGGAGATCGACGAAAAGGTCGTATTAATGTTATGGGTGGAGTGAGATATTCAGACAAAAAAAGATGGGTAGATTTTATTCCATCTGGGAATTCTGCTAATTTTTATGCAGTGCTGAAAAATTTTTATGAAGATTTAAAAGCAGAGTGGATATTGCAAGGGAATTTAGCGGAAGACTTTAAAGATAAAGGCTGTAAGTTTGTGATAATTTTGGACAACGCTAGTTTTCATAAAAAAGCAGAGACTTTGCAGAAAATAGCGTCAGAAATGCCCAATCTAATCATAGAGTTTTTGCCCAAATATAGCCCTGACTATAACCTTGTTGAATTAGTATGGCATTCTGC
>ENA-OFDP01000226-OFDP01000226.1-metagenomes-genome-assembly--contig:-NODE-226-length-26525-cov-6.596562_pt1 | contig 26525 bp, 23 predicted proteins | sample MGYA00153389_OFDP01 | MGnify analysis MGYA00153389
TGTAGGGCTCAGGGGGGCGAACAGCACGAACTTCAGCGGCGATCTGACCGACACGTTGGCGGTCAGAACCTTTGATCACGATTTCTGTAGGCGTTGGCGTGGCAACAGTGATGCCTGCTGGCATCACGAAATCGACAGGGTGCGAATAGCCCACCGTCAAATTCAGCTTGGTGCCTTGTGCCGCAGCTTTGTAACCCACACCGACCAGGCTGAGCTTTTTCTCAAAGCCTTTGGTCACGCCAACAACCATGTTGTTCACCAGCTGGCGCATGGTGCCCGACATGGCATTGGCCTCGCGCGAATCATTCGCAGGTGCAAAGCTCAACTTGCCAGCATCATGTGTGACAGTGACGAGCGCGTTTTGAGCCAGAACCAAAGCACCTAAAGCGCCCTTGACATTAATCTGGTCTTGTTTGATAGCCACGTCCACACCGGCTGGTACGGACACTGGCATTTTTCCTACACGGGACATCTCAGTTACTCCTCAATGTCGCGATTAAGCTACGTAGCAAAGCACTTCACCACCGATACCGGTAGCGCGCGCTTTGCGATCCGTCATGACACCTTGCGGCGTTGTGACAATTGCCACACCCAAGCCATTCATGACTTGAGGAATGGCGCCATGGCCTTTGTAAACGCGCAGACCAGGGCGACTGACACGCTCGATGCGCTCAATGACGGGCTTGCCTGCGTAATACTTCAAGGCGATTTCCAGTTGGGATTTGCCGTCATCTAGCTTGATAGAGAAGCCATCAATGTAGCCCTCGTCCTTCAAAACTTGCGCGATGGCAACTTTGACTTTTGACGATGGCACTTGGACAACGGCTTTTTCAACCATTTGTGCGTTCCGAATGCGTGTCAGCATGTCGGCGATAGGATCACTCATACTCATTTTGCGGTTCTCCTATGCTTACCAGCTTGCCTTGGTGATACCAGGGATATCACCAGCAAATGCCAACTCACGAATCTTGGCGCGAGCCAAGCCGAATTGACGGAACGTACCACGCGGACGACCCGTGATCGCGCAGCGGTTACGCTGGCGGGTAGGGTTGGCATTGCGTGGCAACTTTTGTAGTTCGAGACGGGCAGCAGCGCGCTCGTCATCGGTACGCTTGAAGTCGTTAGACGTCTTTTTGAGTTCTGTGTGCTTTTTGGCGAACTTGGCGACCAACTTGTCGCGCTTGATTTCGCGTTGCAGCAATGCTTGTTTTGACATGCGAGAGCCTCAGTTCTTGAACGGGAAACGGAAAGCGGTCAGAAGAGCCTTGCACTCGTCATCGGTCTTGGCCGTTGTGGTGATGCTGATGTTGAGTCCGCGCAAGGCATCGACCTTGTCGTATTCAATTTCAGGAAAAATGATCTGCTCTTTCACGCCGATGTTGTAGTTGCCACGGCCATCAAAGGCACGGCCCGAAATACCACGGAAGTCACGAACGCGGGGCAGAGCCACGGTCACGAAACGATCCAGGAACTCATACATCTTGACGCCGCGCAAGGTGACCATGCAACCAATCGGCAGGTCTTCGCGGATTTTGAAACCGGCGATCGCTTTTTTGGCCTTGGTCACGACTGGCTTTTGGCCCGCAATTTTGGTCATGTCGCCAACCGCGCTATCCATAACCTTCTTGTCGGCAACCGCCTCGCTCACACCCATGTTGAGCGTGATCTTGGTGATGCGGGGAACCTGCATCGGCGATTTGTAGCCAAATTTTTCAATCAGGGCGGGCGCGATTTTTTCGCGGAACTGCGACTGCAGGCGAGCCTGCGTGGCAGCTTGTTGGGTAGGTGCTGATTTAGCCATGGTGTTTATGCAACCTTGATTTCGTCGCCGCTGGACTTGAAGACGCGCATTTTTTTGCCGTCAGCCAACAACTTGATGCCTACGCGGTCCGCCTTACCAGACGCCGCGTTGAAAATCGCGATGTTGGACTGGTGAATCGGCATGCTTTTTTGAACGATGCCACCGGTTGTGCCTTTGAGCGGGTTGGGCTTGGTGTGTTTTTTCACCATGTTGATACCCTCAACCAGCACATAAGCGTCGTCGGTGCGCTGCGTGATCGTGCCACGCTTGCCCTTGTCGCGGCCTGTGATGACGATGATTTCGTCGCCTTTGCGAATTTTGTTCATGGCGTGTCCTTACAGAACTTCAGGAGCAAGCGACACGATCTTCATGAACTTTTCAGTGCGCAGTTCGCGCGTCACTGGTCCGAAGATGCGGGTGCCGATAGGCTCCAGCTTGGCGTTAAGCAACACTGCTGCGTTGCCGTCAAATTTAACCAGCGAACCATCGCCACGGCGAATGCCCTTGGCAGTGCGAACGACCACAGCACTGTAAACCTCGCCTTTTTTGACGCGGCCACGGGGAGCGGCTTCTTTGATGCTGACCTTGATGACGTCACCAACGCTGGCGTACCGGCGCTTGGAGCCGCCCAGCACTTTGATGCACATCACGGATTTGGCACCCGTGTTGTCAGCAACATCGAGTTTGGATTGCGTTTGAATCATTTAAATGTGTTCCCAACTTGCACCAGCAAGACAAAAATCCGTTTTTCGTCGCGGAACTTCGTCAAGCCGATCAGTCTTGGGCCCGTCGTCTACCTCGCAAACCACTTGCAAAGCTTCGATTAGGCTATTGTCCAGACCTTCGCTTTTTTCGAGCGAAGCCAACGAGTATTACACGGGTCTCGATAGCCGTCAACACCAGCGGATAAAAATACCCTGGAAATTCGTAAAAAACTTCCGTGAGGAACCTACAAACTACTCCGGGAGGTGCAAATACTGGTCGCAAAGGCCCAAGAAAGCACTGAGCGCCGGATCAACATCGGTTTCCTGCTGCAAAACTGCCGCAACTTGGGGGCCCAGTGATTTAGCCATTGCAGCATCTAAAAACAACAAACGCGAGCGCCGGGCCAGTACGTCTTCGACGGTTCTGGCGTATTCAAACCGCGCCGCGTAGCGCACCATGGCCTCTATCAGCCCTGTCACATTCCCGCCCAATTGATTTTCAGCGCCAGGTAGCGCCAATACAGCCGCCGCCTCGCTGCCATAAAGATGAATTCCGGGCGGATCGCTAATAGATCGTTTCGCCTGTTGCGCGCCAACCAGCCTCAATTCAGTCGTCACGCCAGCAGGACGACTGGGCAGCAAATTCGCGGTAAAGCACCTGTCCAGCACATCCTCTGCCATCGCCCGGTAGGTCGTCCATTTGCCGCCCGTAACTGTAACTAACCCGCTTTTGCTGACCAGCACTGTGTGTTCGCGGGACAAGCCTTTGGTGTTGTCGCCGTCGTCATCCGCAGGCTTGACAAGCGGCCGCAGGCCCACCCAAATACTTTTGATGTCCGCACGAGCAGGTGCCTTGGTCAAATAGCGTGCGGATTCCTTCAAAATAAAGTCGACCTCTTCTTTAAATGGAAACGGTTCTCGCACGATATCGTCCCTTGGGGTGTCGGTGGTGCCCAAAATGGTTTTGCCCAACCAAGGCACAGCAAACAGCACCCGGCCATCAGCCGTTTTCGGCACCAGCATTGCATGATCGCCAGGCAGAAATGAGCGCTCAACCACAATATGAACGCCCTGACTTGGCGCGACCATCGCTTTCACGCCTCGGCCAAGAGCCTCGCCGTCCTCCATGCGGAATTGATCCACCCACACGCCCGTGGCATTAATCACAGACTTGGCCTTGAGGTCAAAAGCCTTGCCCGTCTCGCCATCTTTAACGTGAAGACCAACAACTTTGCCGTGCTGGTGAATCAAGCCAGTTGCCGCGCAGTAGTTGACCAGCAGCGCGCCCTTGGTTGCCGCGGTCCGAGCCAAAGCCAGCGCGAGCCGCGCATCGTCGAATTGGCCGTCCCAATACTTCACGCCACCTTTCAGCTGACCGCCCGGGCCATCGAGTCTGCTGTTCGGCAGCAAGGCCAAGGTCTCATTGCGATTGAGAAACTCGGTCGCGCCCAGCCCGGCCTTGCCCGCCAGCGCGTCATACATCTTCAACCCCACACCATAAAACGGCGCTTCCCAATACTTATAAGACGGCATGACAAACGCCAGCGGCTGCGCCAAGTGCGGCGCATTGGCCAGCAGGGTGCTGCGCTCATGCAGCGCCTCCCGCACCAATGAAATATTGCCCTGCGCCAGGTAGCGCACCCCGCCATGCACCAGCTTGGTTGCGCGCGACGACGTGCCCTTGGCAAAGTCATGCGACTCAACCAGCACGACGGAAAAGCCACGCGCCGCAGCGTCCAGCGCCACGCCTAGCCCCGTCGCGCCGCCACCGATGATGGCGATGTCATAACTCAGGTTTTCGGCCAGCCGCGCCAGTATGGCCTTGCGGTCAGTAGGCAGCGGTTGAAAGGCAGAGTTCATAACAGATTTTGAGTAACAGCATCATGAAAATATCGTGGGAGCCTACAAAGGACTCCCACGATGGGCGATAAGCAGCAGTCGAAGTGCTCATCACGATCAACGCCCATGGCGGTGCAAGGGTTAGCGGACTTTGCCGTTTTTCCAAGCCGTCAAGAGCGTGTCATAGGCAATGGTTTCACCCTTTGGCTTTTCATTGGCCAGCTTTTTCCACGGTGCATTTTTATCGCTCAGCCATTTGTCTGGGCTACTCTTTGGATTGAGCTTTGGCGGACACGCGGCCATGCCCGAACGCTCCAGACGCCCCATCACGGCGTCCATCTCTTCGGCAAGGTTGTCCATGGCGGCTTGCGGGCTCTTTTCACCGGTGACCGCAACGGCTACGTTCTTCCACCAAAGTTGCGCCAACTTGGGATAGTCAGGCACATTGGTCCCCGTGGGCGTCCACGCTACGCGCGCCGGACTGCGGTAAAACTCCACCAAACCGCCAAGTTTGGGCGCCATGTCGGTCATGGTCTTGCTTTGAATATCTGACTCGCGGATAGGGGTAAGACCCACCACCGTTTTCTTGAGCGAGGTGGTTTTGGCTGTCACAAATTGAGCATACAGCCATGCAGCTGCAACCTTGTTGGCATCGTGGTTCTTGAAGAATGTCCATGAACCTACGTCTTGGTAACCGTTTTGCATGCCTTGCTTCCAATAAGGCCCGTTCGGACCGGGCGCCATTCGCCACTTAGGTGTGCCATCGGCGTTGACGACTGGGAGGCCGGGTTTGATCATGTCTGCTGTAAAGGCCGTGTACCAGAATATCTGCTGGGCAATTTGTCCCTGCGCTGGCACAGGGCCAGCTTCGCCAAAAGTCATGCCTATGGCCTCTTTAGGCGAATACTTCTTCATCCAGTCAACGTACTTGGTCAGCGCGTAAACCGCAGCTGGTGAGTTTGTAGCGCCGCCGCGTGACACTGACGCACCCTGTGGCGTGCAGCCGTCAGCTGATGCGCGAATACCCCATTCGTCGATGGGTTTGCCGTTTGGAATGCCGATGTCGGCGGTTCCGGCCATGGACAACCATGCGTCAGTGAATCGCCAGCCCAGCGAAGGATCTTTCTTGCCGTAGTCCATATGGCCATAGATTGGCTTGCCGTCGATGTTCTTGACATCCTCAGTGAAGAACGCTGCAATGTCTTCGTAAGCGCTCCAGTTCAAAGGCACCCCCAGTTCGTAACCGTATTTGGCTTTGAATTTCTCTTTCAAATCAGCGCGGGCGAACAAATCAGCGCGAAACCAGTACAGGTTAGCGAATTGCTGGTCAGGCAACTGATAGAGTTTTTTGTCGGGGCCAGTGGTAAAGCTGAGACCGATGAAATCTTTGAGATCGAGGCCAGGATTGGTCCACTCTTTTCCGGGTCCAGCCATGTAATCGGTGAGATTCAGAATCTTTCCATAGCGATAGTGTGTCCCTATCAAATCCGAGTCTGTGATCCAGCCGTCATAAATAGACTTGCCCGACTGCATGGATGTCTGCAATTTTTCAACCACATCACCCTCGCCAATCAGGTCATGTTTGACCTTAATACCAGTAATCTCTTCAAAGGCTTTCGCCAGTGTTTTGGATTCGTATTCGTGCGTGGTAATCGTCTCTGACACCACTGAAATTTCCTTGACGCCTCTGGCTTGCAATTTTTTCGCGGCGTCGATGAACCATTTCATCTCAGTGGTTTGTTGCGCTTTGGTCAGCGAAGAAGGCTGGAATTCATTGTCAATCCACTTTTTAGCGGCAGCTTCGTTAGCCCAGCCCTGGCTTGCTACGGCGCAAGCCATAGCCACTGCCAGTACAGAATATTTCAGCTTCATTTAAGGTCTCCTCAGATTAAAAGCCCCTGTTGTAGAAAAGAGTTTCGGCCCAGGGGAAACAAGCCGTCCCTATCAAAATCGCTAGCCTTTTCGCATGATCAGCGCCAGCAGTCCCATGGAAACGACAAAACTAATCCAGACGGAGGGCTCTGTTTGCAGACCCATCCACTCTGCCAGTCGACCACTAATGCCCACGAAAGCCAAGTTGACATAGGCCGCAGCGACCAGGCCAATAAATAACCTGTCACCACGGGTGGTTTCCATCGGCAAGATACCCCGCCTCAATGTGGTGGGTGATTTGATTTCCCACACCGTCATGCCAAACAGCATCAAAACAATGCAGGTAAAAAACACTGCGACGGGAGTTGTCCAAGCCATCCAATCAAACATCATCTGTTCCTGTTAAACGCGTCCCATCGCGAATCCCTTCGCGATGTAATTTCGAACAAACCAAATCACAACGGCGCCTGGGACGATGGTCAGAACGCCAGCGGCTGCCAAGGTAGCCCAGTCCATGCCAGAGGCAGATATGGTTCGTGTCATGGTGGCTGCAATCGGCTTGGCATTCACGCTGGTCAGTGTGCGTGCCAATAACAACTCGACCCAGCTGAACATAAAGCAGAAGAACGCTGCCACGCCGACGCCGGCCTTGATCAGTGGCAGGAAGATGGTAAGAAAGAATCTGGGAAACGAATAGCCGTCGATGTAGGCGGTTTCGTCGATTTCCCTCGGAACGCCGCTCATGAACCCCTCCAGAATCCATACGGCCAGCGGCACACTGAACAACAGATGCGCCAAAGCCACAGCAATATGCGTATCCATCAGACCCACTGATGTGTAGAGCTGAAAGAACGGCAGTAAAAATACGGCTGGGGGCGTCATGCGGTTAGTTAACAACCAGAAAAACACGTGCTTGTCGCCTAAAAAGCTGTAGCGCGAGAATGCGTAGGCTGCTGGCAATGCCACAGTCAGTGAAATAACTGTGTTGATACCCACATAGATCAAACTGTTGATGTACCCTGAATACCAGGCCGGATCCGTCAAAATAGTTTTGTAGTTATCCCAGGTGAAATTCTGAGGAAAAAGCGAAAAGCCCGCCAGAATTTCGTTGTTGGTTTTGAAAGACATGTTGACCATCCAGTAGATGGGCAACAAGGCGAAGACGATATAAGCCGCCATGAACAGAGAGCGCTTCTGAAATTTGGGCTTATGCATGGCCATCCTCTTTGGACTGGGTACCGACACGCTGCATCCAGTTGTACAAAATGAAGCAAGTCAACAAAATAATAAGAAAGTAAATCAGCGAGAAAGCAGCTGCGGGACCTAAATCAAATTGGCCGACTGCTTTTTGCGTTAAAAATTGCGACAGAAAGGTCGTTGAATTGCCAGGGCCACCACCAGTTAATACAAAGGGTTCGGTATAAATCATGAAGCTGTCCATGAATCGCAGCAACACGGCAATCATCAGAACGCCGCGCATCTTGGGAAGCTGTATGTAGCGGAAGACGTCGAACTTGCTTGCCCCGTCAATGCTTGCTGCCTGGTAGTACGCATCAGGAATTGAACGCAAGCCGGCATAGCCCAGCAAAGCCACCAATGGCGTCCAGTGCCATACGTCCATAAGCAGTACGGTGAGCCAGGCATGCGCCGGATTTCCGGTGTAGCTGTAGTCCACGCCCATGCCAAGCAATGCCACCCCCATCAGGCCAATGTCCGTACGTCCGAAAATTTGCCAGATTGTCCCCACCACATTCCATGGGATGAGCAAAGAGAGCGACACAATCACCAACGCCGCCGAAGAGCGCCAACCGTGGGCCGGCATCGACAGTGCCAACAAGATACCCAAGGGCAGCTCGACTGCAAGCACTGAAAAAGAATACAGGAGTTGACGCAGCAGGGCGCCATGGAGCTCCTGGTCCCGCATGATGGCTGCAAACCATTCGACACCCACAAAAACCCGGCGTTCAGGTGAAATGATGTCCTGGACTGAGTAATTGACCACAACCATCAGTGGAACGACTGCGGAAAACGCAACGCAGACCAGCATGGGCAAAATGAGAAACCATGCCTTTTGGTTTACCGGCTTGATGGTGGTGCTCATGGCAGGATCTCCTCATCTCTATAAAAACAGGTGTGTTCGCCCATCAATTTCAGCCAGACGGCATCACCACATGAAAGCTTTTCGGTGTCAGGCGATAGCCGGGCTTTGACAGTGCAACCTGCGAACTGCGCAACCAACAAGACATAGGTTCCCACATCCTGCACCTGGCAAACAGTCATCTCCAATGCGCCGCTGCTGTGGGCCGGAACCACGGTTACATACTCCGGACGGATTCCCAGTTTAATATTGCCCGCCGCAATGGCACGACCAGCAGGCATTGGGAGCGTTGCATCGGAGAAATGAATGCCGTCGTGGTCGACGTTGCCCGTCAGGAAGTTCATGCCCGGCGAACCAATAAAATTTCCCACAAAAGTGTGGCTGGGGCGTTCAAACAAATCAGCAGGTGATCCAACCTGAACTGCACGTCCCCGTGTCATCACCATCACCTGGTCGGCAAATGTCAATGCTTCTACTTGATCATGAGTGACATAAATGAGCGTTAACTTGAGTTCATGATGGATCTGCTTGAGCTTGCGGCGTAGTTGCCACTTCAGGTGCGGGTCGATCACGGTTAACGGCTCGTCAAACAAAACCGCCGATACATCGGGGCGTACCAAGCCGCGACCTAACGATATTTTCTGCTTGGCGTCCGCCGCCAATCCCGCTGCACGTTGGTTGAGCTGGCCACTCATCTCCAGCATTTCAGCAATCTCGCCAACACGCTTGTCGATTTGCGCTTTGGGGAGTTTGCGGTTGCGCAGCGGAAATGCGAGATTTTCTGCCACCGTCATGGTGTCGTAAATCACGGGGAATTGAAACACCTGCGCAATGTTTCGCTGCTGTGGCGACGCCTTGGTCACATCAACGCCGTCGAACAGGACTGTTCCCTGAGAGGGCGATACTAACCCCGACATGATGTTGAGCAGCGTCGTCTTGCCGCAACCCGACGGGCCCAGCAGTGCGTAGGCACCACCGTCAACGAAGGTCATTTTCAAAGGCAACAGCGCGTAGTCGCTGTCTTGCTTGGGGTTGGGTCGGTAGGCGTGGGACAGGTCGAGTTCTATACGTGCCATGCTAGTGTCCTCCACCGCGCACTGGCGACATGGCGAGCAGTCCCAGCGCGTCAAATATATAAATCTGTGACGGGTTGAAATGCAGGGGTACAGCGGCACCGAGCTCAAAATTGTGTACGCCAGTCAGTTGCGCCACCATCTCTCCCACCGGGGTATGCACATGGACAAAAGTGTCCGAGCCAGAAATTTCAGCCAGCTCCACCGTGCCGGGCAGAACAACATCGCCCTGCCTGGCGCTGACCCGCAGAGCGTTCGCACGCATGCCCACCGTTAAGGTGCTTGAGCTGAGCGTCGGCAGGCGCAAGTTGAAAAGCGGTCCGTGGTCAAGTTGCACACCGTCAACCGCGGCGGTTGCATTGATTAAATTCATCGGCGGATCGCTGAATGCACGGGCAACCCGCAGCGATGCCGGCTTGTGGAATACCTCTGCGGTGGGCCCGTATTGCAGCAGTTCACCGGCATCCATCACGGCCGTGTAACCGCCCAGCAACAGCGCTTCACCCGGTTCAGTGGTGGCGTAAATCACTGTCGAATTTCCTGCTGCAAAGAGCGCATTCAATTCGTCGCGCAATTCCTCTCGCAGTTTGTAGTCCAGATTAACCAGCGGCTCGTCCAGCAACATCAGTGGCGCGCCCTTAGCCAGAGCGCGGGCTAGCGCGACGCGCTGCTGCTGGCCACCTGACAGCTCTGCGGGCAGGCGGTCAAGAAACATGTCGATATGGAGTTTTTCAGCCAGCTCCCGTACGCGCTGGTCGATGTTTTTCTCGCCGCGCAACTTCAGGGGTGAGGCAATATTGTCACGAACCTTCAAAGAGGGATAGTTGATGAACTGCTGGTACACCATGGCCACATTGCGCTGCCGCACAGGCATCCCGACCACGTTGGTTCCGTCAACCACCACGCTGCCGGTCGTGGGCACATCAAGGCCCGCCATGATGCGCATCAGACTGGTTTTGCCGGCTTGCGTCGCGCCCAACAGAATGGTCACAGCGCCGCTGTGCGGTGCGATGTTCAGGTCGTAGAGCCACGTCTGCGCTCCAACGTTTTTGCTGATGCCTTCTAGGGTCAACTGCATGACTGAGCCTTTTTTAGCATGGATGATTAGTCATTGATACGAAGAATTATTGTTCCTTTGTTTTCGTTTGTGATCGGTATTTACCCTATTTGTATTCGGATGGTTTCGTTTATAGTTAATTTTTTAATTCACCTATAGAATCAGAAAATGAACCCTCGGTTGCTGCAATTGGTCGCCTACGTACAGGCGCGCGGCTCGGTAACGGTGGAGCAATTGGCAGAAACGCTGGGCGTGACGCTACAGACAGTCCGCCGTGATGTTCAGAGACTGGCTGACGATGGATTGCTTGCCCGGTTTCACGGTGGGGTACGGTTTCCCAGTTCAACGACTGAAAATATTGCACACATGCAGCGCGAGAACCTTAACGCGGAGGGCAAGGCGCGCATTGCCAGGGCGGTCGCCAAAAGCGTACCGAACCACTGCTCACTCATCCTGAACATTGGCACCACCACCGAGGCGATTGCAAAAGCTTTGCTGCACCACAAGGGCCTGCGGGTGATTACCAACAACTTGAATGTGGCTGCAACGCTGTGCGGCAACCCGGACTGCGAAGTGATAGTGACTGGCGGCGTGGTCCGCCCGCGCGACCGCGGCATTGTGGGAGAGGCAACGGTCGACTTTATTCGCCAGTTCCGGGTCGATATTGCAATCATTGGCATCTCGGGCATTGAGCCTGACGGCTCGCTGCGCGACTTTGACTACCGCGAGGTCAAGGTTGCCCAAACCATCATTTCACACGCGCGGGAGGTTTGGCTGGCGGCCGACCACAGTAAATTTCACCGCCCGGCCATGGTGGAGCTGGCCCGCCTCACACAAATTGACCGCCTGTTCACCGATGCAGCCCCACCCGGCCCTTTTGCTGCGCTGTTGGCAGAAGCTGACGTGCAGTGCGATGTTGCGCTGGCATGACACAAATGGCAAAAATTAAAGCAAAAAGCACTCTAGATCAATAAATACGGGCGTAAAGAGCTATGTAAATAATAGCAAGATGATTAGCCCACTCCGAACTAATTTTTCACCAAAGCCCAACGCCAACCCGCCATGACTTACCTCCTTGCTCTGGACCAGGGCACTTCCAGCTCACGCAGCATTGTGTTTGATGCCGCCGGTCGCATCATGGCGCAGGCCCAGCAGGAATTGCCGCAGATCTACCCCCGCCCGGGCTGGGTTGAGCACGATCCACTGCAGATTTGGAAAAGCCAGCTGTTTACGGCCCGGCAAGCGCTCGAAAAAGCCGAGGCGCATGGCATCAAGCCCGAGCACATCCGGGCGCTTGGCATCACTAACCAGCGCGAAACCACAGTGGTGTGGAACCGTAGCACCGGCAAGCCCATTGCGCACGCCATCGTCTGGCAAGACCGGCGTGCCGAAAGCACCTGCGCGGCGCTGCGTGCACAGGGCAAGGCCCAGCTCATACAAGCCAAAACCGGCCTGCTGGTGGATGCCTATTTCTCAGGCACCAAACTGAAATGGCTGCTGGACAACGTGCCAGGTGCACGCGCACATGCTGAAAACGGCGAGCTGGCTTTTGGCACGGTTGACACCTGGCTGATGTGGCAGCTCACTGGTGGCGACCATGCCACTACCCGCGCAGGGGCCATTCACAGCACCGACGTTAGCAACGCGTCCCGCACCATGCTGTTTAACGTGCATACGAATGAGTGGGACGCCGAGCTCTTGGGCCTGCTGGACATCCCGCCATCGCTGATGCCGAACGTATTGCCGTCAAGCGCGCATTTTGGCGTGGTGCGGCCTGAACTGCTGGGCCACGCCATGCCGATTGGCGGCGTCGCGGGGGACCAGCAAAGTGCGCTGTTTGGGCAGGCTTGTTTTACTGCGGGCATGGCAAAAAACACGTATGGCACCGGTTGCTTCACACTGATGCACACGGGCCGCCAATTCCAAACTTCCACCAACGGCCTTTTGACCACCAGCGCAGCGCAAACCACCACACAACCAGAATTCGCAATTGAAGGAAGTGTGTTTGTGGGCGGCGCGGTGGTGCAGTGGCTGCGTGATGGTCTGCACGCCATTGAAAGCAGCGCTGAAGTTCAAGCGCTGGCCCAGAGCGTGCCCGACTCCGGCGGCGTAATGATGGTGCCCGCCTTTACCGGGTTGGGCGCGCCCTACTGGAAGCCCGACGCACGCGGCACGATTACGGGCCTTACCCGCGGCACCACCATGGCGCACATTGCGCGTGCCGCACTTGAGAGCATCGCTTACCAAAGCGCCGCACTATTGCAGGCCATGAGCCGCGACGCCATCGACGCAGGCGCTCTGCCTGTGGCCGAGCTGCGGGTCGACGGTGGCGCGTGCATCAATGATTTATTGATGCAATTTCAAGCCGATTTGCTTGGCATACCTGTTGTGCGCCCGGCCGTCATCGAAACCACGGCTTTAGGGGCGGCTTACTTGGCTGGGCTCTCAAGCAACGTGTACGCCAACACAGCCGAGCTGTCCGACCTATGGCGAGCCGAAAGAACTTTTGTACCAACGCTCAGCCCCAGCCGCGCAGCCGATCTGATGGCGCAGTGGGAACACGCTGTGCGTCAGGCAGTGCAGGCCTGAGCTATTTTCCAGTTGACAAAAGCTCTATATTTAAAAGGAGCTCACAATTTTTTTGGAGATAAAAGCATTGTTGTGGGCCTGTTTGAACGCCAAATTGATTCAACAGGCGCGATGGCCTCCAACACCCGTCACCGCAGGCACACGCCTGCTCATAAGCAAGCGTCGCAATTTGGCAGCAAAATAAGCAATGGACGCAATTACCTTCAAGTCAACAGCTATTATTTAACTCAGACTTACACTCGACACCATCTGAACCCAGCACAGAACGCAGCCGTTGAGGCCAACCAACTCCCCTGACCGATTTCCGATGACCCAGCAATCTGAAGTTCTTAAACACTGTCTTGAAGACACTGCAAAAGCCAGCGGACCCATGTTGGCGCAATGCGTGGGCGCGGCTGTGGCAGCACTGCAGGCGCTGGAACTCAAAAGTATGAAGGTTGCGGAGCGCGACCAGTTGGCTAGCGCCTGGCGCCAACTAGCAGGCCGCAAAGACACCTGGACAGTGCGCTTTTCCATCGACATGTTGACTGCATTTGCAGCCAGCGTGGCGGCCACGCCGCTAGCAGGCGCAAGCGCGGCACTTGCTGCAGAGGCAGCAGAGCGCGATGCGTCTGGCAGCGGCCAGGGCTACCTTGAGTCAGGCCGGGCGGGCCTGAATCTGGACAACTTGAAACTGGTTGACGATGCAGCAGTGATGCAAGCGATTGACGCGCAACGCTTGCTGCAGCAAATTTTGCCGGGACTTGAACAAACGCTTGCCGAGCTTGACGCGCTGATCAGCACTGCCTTGGGGCTGCCCAACGTCATGCCAGAGCACAACCCGCTGCGACCGCAAGAGTTTACGCGGGTATTGCAAGGCCTCATGACGGCGCCTGAGAACGATGCCGCGCTACCCGCGATGTGGGTCAAACACATGGCTGCCCCAATGGCTCAGGGTCTTAAAGCCATTTACGCCAAGGCGGTTGCGCAGCTCGAGTCGGCTAACGTACAAGCGGCCCAGTACCGCGTCCTGCAAACGCCGCTGGGAGCCCAATCTCGCGTTGGGAATGGCGGCGAACGGGGTAACGGTGGCGCAAGTCTGGCTGGAACAGACGGCGGTGGCAGCGGCTTCGGCGGTGGCGCTGGCGGTAGCGGTAGCGGTGAAGGCAACGGTGGCGGTTTTGGGGAAAGCGGTGCCGACGCCAGCGCAGGCACCTATGAGGAAAATCCATCCGCGTACGCCGACCTCTCGGACCAGGGCATACGACAGGATTTTTTTGACGATTTTCTATTTCGCGGTGGAAACAACGCTAGCCAGCGACTTGCACCGGCCTACTACGTGCAAATAGATGAAGAACTCGCCGAGCTGAGTGCGCAGGATGATGAGGAGCTGGAAGCCGTAGACACGCAAAACACTTACCAGGACCTTCCAGCAGTAGACCGCCCGCAACGCACCGTCAATGCCGCCAGCCACTTGAGCACAGGTGCCTGGGGCAACTACGGCAAAGCGCGACGCCGCACCATGGTGCGAACGCAACTCAAAAAAGAAGCCACCCAGGTCGGCCAGGTCATGGGGCTGGAGGTGGTTCGGCAGCTGGTCAACCAGGTTGCGCAAGACCCGCGTCTGCTGGCACCCGTACGCGAGGCGATTGTGGCGCTGGAGCCGTCGTTGCTGCGCCTGGCCATGGTGGATCCGCGCTTTTTCAGCGACGAACGCCACGTTGGCCGCGCATTGATGGAGCGGGTTGCCCAGCGCAGCTTCAAGTACAACGATGAATACGCTAGCGAGTTCGCCGAGTTTTTCGACAGTGTCAACTCTGCCTTCAACACCCTCAACGACAGCGAAGTCAAGAACATCCAGCCTTTTGCGCTGGCGCTGCACGCTCTCGAGTCAAGCTGGAACGCGCAAGACAAGCAGGAGTTCGACAACCGCCAGGCAGTGCTGAAGGCGCTGAGCTTTGCCGAAGAGCGGCAAGCCGAAGCCGACGAGATTGCTTTTGATCTGAGCGCGCGCTCAGACCTCGAAAAAGTACCGGGCCTGATACTGGATTTTTTGTTTGGCCCGTGGGCACTGGTGATGGCGCATGCCAAATTAACCGACAACCGCAACCAGGTGGACCCGGAGGGCTTTGGCTCGGTGGTGCCAGACCTGATCTGGAGCGTTAAGCGAGACGCCACGCTGAAGCAGCCCGCCAAATTTGTCGCAATGCTGCCCAAACTTCTTGAAAAGCTGCATTGTGGTTTAGCGCTGCTCGGTCAGACGCCTGCAGAAAACGAAATCTTTTTTGAAGCGCTGTTGTCGCTGCACCAGCCGGTGCTGAAACTGCGGCGGCTCAAAACGCAGCGCGATGCTGAAGAGTCCAACCTCGGATCCCTGGGCGACCTGGCCGATGGGTTGGAGCTGAGCGACGGCCAGGAGGGACAAGAATCCAGCAGCACTCCGCTCGAACGTCTGGAGAAACTCCGAGCCGATGCGCAGCCTTTGTGGATGGGCCGGGACGATCTCGACGCGGCTGGGTTCGAAGACACGCTCCCCTCATTTTCGGTGCCACTGGCATCTGATAACCAAGAGCCAGTTTCAGCTGCAGACGCTGCGGCACAAGCGACCTCGAGTCAAGCGTTCGCTGCCCTGAGTGACGCCAGCACACAAAACAGTGCGAATATACCGGCCCTGAGGACTGCAAGCGCTCTTCAAAGCACGTCGTCAAGCGCTGCGAACGCTGCGCACCAATTGGCGCAAACAACCGATGCGCCTGACGCTTGCACCAAAGAGCAAGCCCAAGCCATACTGCTTGGCCTGCGCGCCGGAAATTGGGTGGATTTGTATTCCAAACGGCGTTGGCTGCGAGCGCAACTGGTGTGGGCCAGCACCAAGTCAACGCTATTCATGTTTTTAAGCCATGGCGGTCAACCGCATTCCATGACCAGCCGCAGCTGTGAAAAGCTGATGATGCAAAACCTGCTCAGGCTGGTGGATACGCGCGGGGTGGTGGCACAGGCTTTGAACGTCGTAATCAGCACGAACACCAGCGCAGGTGCCTTGCCAAAAACCACACCGCCAGCAACTGGCCGATCTTGGCGAAGCGACCTGCAGGCGTCTTGAGTCTGCCCGCCAGCAAGCAACTTTTTTCGGCTTAGATTTCGATTTTGCTGCCCAGCTCAACGACGGCGTTGTTCGGCAGGTTCAAGTAGTCTGCTGCACCGCTGGCGTTGTGGTGCATTTGGGCAAACAACTTTTCGCGCCAGGCAGCCATTCCACCGCCGATAGAGGGTACCACCGTATCGCGCGACAAAAAATAGCTGGTGGTCATGGGCTCTAACTCGCAACCACGGTTTTTGATGTGCTGCAGCGCTCTCGGCAAGTCTTGGTCGTTTTTGAACCCGTAGTTCACCACCACTTGCCAGCAGTGGTGGCCAAGCGATTCGATTTCAATGCGCTTGTCCATTCCAATCCACGGCACTTCGTGGTTGCGCACCGTCACAAACAGGTTTTGTTCGTGCAGCACTTTGTTGTGCTTCAAATTGTGCAGCAACGCATTGGGCACGACGCCGGGCTCAGCGGTCAAAAACACTGCGGTGCCTTCAACCCGCGCGGGCGGACTGACGAAAACCGCATCCAGAAAACTTGGCAAATCGATCGCGTCGGTGCGCATTTTTTCGTTCATGATGCGGCGACCTTCTTTCCACGTCATCATCAAGGTAAAAATAATGCCTCCAATGACCAGCGGGAACCAGCCGCCCGCAAAAAGCTTCATCAGGTTGGATGCGAAAAACGCAAAGTCCACCACAAAGAAAACACCCGTTGCGGCGAGGCACAACCACAGCGGATACTTCCAGCCGTGGCGAATCACATAGAACGTCAAAATGGTGGTGATCAGCATGTCGGTGCACACTGCAATGCCGTAAGCTGCGGCCAGATTGCTGGAAGACCTGAACATCACTACCGCCAGCACGATGGTAATGAACAGCCCCCAATTGATGAATGGCATGTAAATTTGCCCGGTGTCCCGCACGCTGGTGTGCAAAATCTTCAAGCGCGGCAAATACCCCATTTGAATGGCCTGTTTTGTCACGCTGAACGCGCCAGTAATCAAGGCCTGTGAAGCAATCACGGTGGCCATGGTGGCCAGGCCGACCAGCGGCAGCAGCGCCCAGTCGGGTGCCATCAAATAAAACGGGTTTTTAACCGCCGCCGGGTTGTTTAAAAGCAGTGCGCCCTGGCCAAAATAATTGAGCACCAGGCAAGGCATGACCACACTGAACCAGGCCAGGCGAATCGGCTTTTTGCCAAAATGGCCCAAGTCCGCGTACAGCGCTTCAGCGCCGGTCACGCAGAGCACCACTGCACCCAAAATAATAAAAGTGGTGCCCGGGTTGTTCCACATAAAGTTCACAGCGTAGTGGGGGCTGATGGCCCACAGAATTTCCGGGTGCGTCACGATCTGCGAGACCCCCAGCACCGCAATGGTCAAAAACCAGACCAGCGTGATCGGACCAAAAAATTTGCCAATTCCAGCGGTACCGTGCTTCTGCACGGCAAAAAGCGCGAACAAAATAGCTAGCGTGATGGGAATTACGCCCCTGGCAAAAGCGGGTGAAACCACCTCCAGCCCCTCAACCGCCGAGAGCACTGAAATCGCCGGCGTAATGACGCCATCGCCATAAAAAAGCGAGGTGCCAAAAATTCCCACAATTAAAAGCAAGCGCCGCAGCTTGGGCTTGTCTTTGACAGCGTTGGATGCAAGGGCCAGCATCGCAATCAAACCGCCCTCACCGTTGTTGTCGGCCCGCAGCACCAGCGCAACGTACTTGATGGACACTATCACCGTCATGGTCCAAAAGAAGATCGACATCAACCCGTAGACGTTGCCCGGGGTGACTTCAACATGGCCATGGTTAAAAACTTCTTTGACGGCATACAGCACGCTGGTGCCAATATCGCCGTATACGACGCCGATGGCGCCTAAAGTAAGCGCTGCTAGGGAGGATTTTTGACTGGACACAAAAACGTCCCGCCTCGGGCTGGGGCGGAAGTGATAGCTTCGGGAACGCTATTTTGCACGCACCTGGCGCACTTTAGGGTTGGGTCATTTGCGCAAAGCCAACTAATTAAAACTAATGCGGCTTGTGTTGCAGGGAGACAACTGGAGGCATCAGCACCGGCGTCGCTATTCTTTACATAGCTGCTTGCGCCCGTATGCATTGCGCAAAGCATCAAAATGGCCCACAAATCACTGCTCTGCAGCGGTTTAGTCGTACACCTCGGCCAAGGGGTCGGTGGATTCGAGCTCGTAACTCGCGGCCAACATGGCCAAGCGGGCGACTACTCCGTACATGTAAAAACGGTTCGGACCACTGGCACCTGCCTTGTCACCAGGTTGCGGTAAGCGCCCACTCTCGGCGAAAGCCAGTGGTACATAGCTGGAGCCTGGCGTACACAGGTTTTCGTCTGGTCCGCGTCCCGAATGAATTCTGTAAAACCCACCCACTACAAATCGGTCAACCATGTACACCACTGGTTCAGCCACAGCAGCATTGACGCGTTCATTGGTCAAAACGCCTTCCTGGATGATGATTTCAGAGGTCGCTTTTGCACCAGCTACTCCGGACTTGGCAGACTTCGTCGGCTTGCCGGCAAAAGCGCTTTTCGCCAAAACTTTGGCCACAATCGCATCCAGCTCCTTGCCATCGCGCGCCATCATGATTCCTGCGCCCTGCGCGCCGTCTTCGCCACCCTCGGCTTTTATAACCACAAACGGCCGCTCATTGATACCGTATTCCTTGTACTTGCGTTTGACTTTTACCAGCAGTGCGTCGATGTGACCGCGCAGCTGCTCAACGCTTTTCTCGTTGGCAAAATCAACCTCACCGCAGTTGGTAAACATCGGGTTAATCAACCAGTAGTCAATGCCCACCAGCTTGGCAAAGCGCTTGGTGACTTCTTCGTAGGCTTTGTAGTGGTTGGTTTTGTGGCGTACCGAGCTGCTGGCGTGCAGCGGCGGCAGTAAATATTGCTCGTTCAAATCTTCCAGAATGCCGGGGATGCCGGCTGACAAATCGTTGTTCAGCAAAATCGTGCAGGGGTCAAAATCTTTGAGGCCCAAGCGGCGATCGGTACGCACCAGCGGCTCCAGCGTCAGCGATTCTCCGTTGGGTAGCTTCATCGTCACCGGCTTTTCGGTGCTGGCGCTGAGCGAGCCAAAACGCACGTTCAGCCCTGCCTGGTGAAACACGCGTTTTAGCTGCATCACATTAGCCCAATAAAACGTATCACGCGGCTCGTTTTCAGGAATGATGAGCAGGTTGCGCGCCTCAGGGCAGATTTTTTCAATCGCCGCCATGGCCGCTTGCACCGCCAGCGGCAGCATGTCAGGGGTTAAATTGTTCCAGCCGTGCGGGCACAAATTGATGTCCACCGGCGCCAGCTTGAAACCCGCATGCCGCACATCCACCGAGCAGTAAAACGGCGGTGTGTGCTCCATCCATTCCAGCCGAAACCAGCGCTCAATGGCCGGCATAGAGTCCAAGATGCGCTGCTCAAGCTCGTCTATTGGTGGGTTGGTAGCAGTAATCAGGTGCGGGACCATGCGGTCTTTCTTGTTTTTAGTTGATAACGGGGTTTTTTTATCTTGTTGAGATATTGGGGCTGGGCTTAAAGTTGCAAGTGAACCTGCAAGCATCATGCGCTGCATTCAATTACCGATTTTTGATAATATGATGTTTTATGTATTTACTCAAATCATGACGCAAAACGCAGCACCCGAAGGTACCCAACGCCTGAACGTTGACCTGCCCAAATCCCTATACTTCGCGCTCAAATCGTACGCGCTGCACAACTAAACCACGGTGTCGCAGCTGGTGCGCGACTCGCTTAAAAGCATTGTTGAATACGACACCTGGTTCAAAGCCAAAGTAGAAGCTGCGCGAGCAGACCAGCGCCCCGGGATATCACTCAAAGAGTGGGATGCCATCCGCGCCCAAAAACTAAAGCAGCGTCAAATATTGATCGCTAAAAAGTGAACACGCTTTTGAAGGTACTGCGCAAGCCGTAGTACTGGGAAAGCCTGCAAGCCATCGAAGACTACATCGCACATGACAACCCGCTTGCAGCATTGGACATATGGCTGGCCATCGACGACCAGGTCAGCAAACTGGCCAACCCCAACTTTCCCCGCCGGCCCGGCCGTGTGCCCGGGACGCTGGAGCCGGTGGCACACCCCAACTACGTGGTGATTCTGGAGCAGGATTTGGAGAAGGTTACGGTGCTTGAGGTGCTGCTCTGTGCGATGCAGTATCCGTAACTGGTCATATTGAAAAGCAAGCGATCTAGAACTGTTTGATTGGAATTTGATCCGCAATATTCTGTCCTTATGCATGAAGTAGCAATTTACTCAGCGACCATTGAGGAAGTTCGATCCGGGTTACCGCTCGGACGGCGATTGCGCGAGTTCAACTATCGTTATATCGGTGAGTACCCAGAATCAACATCGATCTGGCTGAATGCAAAGGACGACACAGGTGCAGTGGTTGGTGGCTTGCGAGGTCTTGTCATCCTGAATTGGTTGCGCGTAGAGCTTCTCTGGGTTGAGGAAACCTGCCGCCACCAGCGCGTAGGTACAAGGCTTTTAGTTGAGGCGGAAACTCAGGCGCGAAAGTTGGGCGCAAGCGACGCTGGACTAGAAACCTTTGAATGGCAAGCTCCAGATTTCTACATCAAGCAAGGCTATATTGAGGCGAGCCGCGTACAGAATTACGTAGGTTCGTACTATCTAGCGTTCATGCGGAAATCGCTGGTGCAATAGTAAGTTTCATATAAATCCAAACCGACACTCCGATTGCTTTTTGATACTTTATCCCCGAACCTCCCCATCCCCCAAAACCACATACTTCAGCGAAGTCAGCCCCTCAATCCCCACTGGCCCACGCGCGTGAAACTTGTCTGTAGAGATGCCGATTTCAGCGCCCAAACCAAACTCAAAACCATCGGCAAAGCGGGTACTGGCGTTGACCATCACGCTGGCTGAATCGACTTCGCGCAAGAATTTTTGCGCGTGCACGTGGTTAGTGGTGATGATGGCATCGGTGTGGTGGCTGCTGTATTTATTGATGTGGGCAATCGCTTCGTCAACGCCTTCCACCATCTTGATGCTGATGATCGGGGCGAGGTACTCTTCGTACCAGTCTTCCTCAGTCGCCGGTTTAACTACTATCGATTTAGTAGCTGCTTGCGCCCGTATTAATTGGGCTACAGCCTCATCAGACCGTATTTCTACGCCTTTTTCAGCATAAATGGCTGCAATTTTAGGCAGAAACTCTGCCGCCACGCCGCGCGCCACCAGCAGACTTTCTGCCGCGTTGCAGGGGCTGTACTTCTGGGTTTTCGCGTTGTCGGCAACGCGAACTGCCATGGCGATGTCGCAGGGGTCGTCAACATACACATGGCAGTTGCCGTCGAGGTGTTTGATGACTGGAACCTTGGCATCGCGACTGATCCGTTCGATCAAGCCCTTGCCGCCGCGCGGAATGATGACATCCACGTAATTCGGCATCGTGATCAGCTGGCCAACGGCTTCTCGGTCGGTTGTGGGCACAAGTTGCACCGTGTCCGCAGGCAAACCCGCTTCGACCAACGCGGTTTGCACCAGTTCGGCCAGCGCTTTGTTCGAGTCAATGGCTTCCGAGCCACCGCGCAAAATGCATGCGTTGCCACTTTTGATTGCCAGGCTGGCGGCTTCAATCGTCACATTCGGGCGGCTTTCGTAAATCATGCCGAACACGCCAATCGGCACGCGCATTTGCCCCACGCGGATGCCGCTGGGCTGCTGTTTCATGCCGATAATTTCGCCAATCACGTCGGGCATGGCGGCGAGTTGTTCGCAGCCGATGGCTACGGTTTCAATGTCCTTGGCCGTGAGCTTCAGGCGGTCAAGCATCGGGCCGGCCAACCCGTTGGCTGCTGCACGGTCGAGGTCTTGCTGATTGGCCATCGCCAAGGCCAACACGTTTTGCCGCAGCAGCGCAGCCAGACCGATAAGCGCTCTGTTTTTTGAAGCTGCTTGCGCCCGCGCTATTTGGCTAGAAGCGGCTTTTGCCTTGCGCCCCATGGTCTGCATGAGCTGCGAAAGATCGCTGTGCTGGATCGGTGCGTTTTGGTGGTCAGGCGCGTTCATGCCCCTATTTTCCCTCAAATGCGGACCTCGGCTGCGCGTCAAGTTCTTGACGGCGCCGTTTGCCTTTTCTGCTCAATTAAAAGTTTGGTCTGCCGGAGCACCGGCTTTTGGCTGGGGCAATCGCATGGCGGTGTATTTGCGAACATCACAGGCATCCTGTGCCAGATTCAACTGTTGGTTTACGTTTTTAGTAGCTTTTGCGCTTGTTCCGTTTAGGTAGAAACCACTGTTGCCTTGCTGCCCATAATTTGCATAAGATCGAAGAAGGTGTCATAGGTCTGGGCCGGTCATCTCACTTTTTTTACACGGCTTCGCTATAGTGTCCGAATGTCCCAAACATTACTAAAACCATTGAACGAAGACGACTACCTGGCTGGCGAAATGCTGGCCGATGTGCGTCATGAGTTCGTCAATGGTGGCGTCTACGCTATGGCGGGGAGCAGCGAAAATCACAATCGAGTGTCAGTTAATCTAGCCAGCTACTGCAATTTGCAAGCCGCCAGAGGCTGCCGTACCTTTGCAAGTGACATGAAGCTTCGCCTAGATTCAGGCAATATTTTTTATTACCCCGATGTCATGCTGGTCTGCGATGCCGGTGACAACGAGCCGTATTTCAAAACCAGCCCTTGCATGATTGCTGAAGTGCTGTCGCGCAGCACCGAGCTCACCGATAGACGCGAAAAGTGGGCAGCCTATCAAAAACTGCAAAGCCTGCGCGAATATGTGCTGCTGGCGCAGGACCGAGCCTACATTGAGGTTTACCAGCGCGTCAACTTGCGTCAGTGGGGCATGACGGTGCTTGGGGCGGACGACATGCTGGTTTTGACGTGTGGTGACATCAGCGTTCCGGTAAGGGACTTGTACCGGGGCGTAGATTTTTCGGTCGCAGCCTAAGCTTGCCTTCGGTTCGTTCCTGCGCACTGCTCACACACCATGGCGGCCAAACGGTGTAGCGCTTGCCAACCGCTAGCGGGCCAGTCGGGTTGCTTTAGGCCCTTGCAAATGCCATCGACCTTGTGCGCCGCTGTTAACAAATGCGCCAATGCTGCGCTGCTGATGTTGGGCAGAACGCGCTCGTAAAGCTTTTCTTTGGCGCCCCAGACGCGATGGTCTTTGAGCGCCATCGGCATGGGCCTGCCTGCTTCAATCGTGTCTTTAACGCGCTTTAACGCGCGAATGTCTTCGCTCAATGCCCAGTGCACCAGCACTTCCGATTCGCCTTCTGACTGCAGACCGTCCAACATGCGGGCCACGCGCAACGACTGCCCGCCCAGCACCGCTTCAGACAACTTGAACACGTCGTAACGCGCGACGTTGAGCACGGCGTTTTCGACTTGGTCAAACCGCAAGACACCACCTTCGGTTGTGCCATACAGCAGCCCAAGCTTTTGAATTTCCTGGTGCGCAGCCAGCAGGTTGCCTTCCACCCGGTCTGAAAAAAATTGCAGCGTGCGCTGGCCCTCTTCGCCCGCTGCCACGCGCTGACCCTGCGCGGCCAGCCGCTGCGAAATCCACTGCGGCAACATGCCGCGCACAATCGGCTCAAACTTGACCGTGACGCCGTAACTGTCAAGCGCGCCAAACCACGCGCCTTTGGTCGTCATACCGTCGAGCTTCGGCAGAATCACCAGCGTCAGCGTTGCATCATCGCCTTGGCTGCGCCCGGCAATTTGCTGCAGTGCAACCGAGCCGTCTTTGCCGGGCTTGCCGCTGGGGATGCGGATTTCAATGATTTGCTTGTCAGAAAACAAGCTGAGTGAGCCGCCACTGGCAAGCACGCTGCTCCAGTCAAAATGCGCGCCTTGCGCCACATGCACCACGCGCTCGGTAAACCCTTGGGCGCGTGCGGCGGCACGCAAGCTGTCGGCAAATTCTTGCACCAGCAGCGGCTCGTCGCCATGCAGCGTGTACAGGCTTTTAATGCCGCGCTTGAGGTGCTCGGGTAGCTGGGTAGGGGCCAGGTTCATGCGCCTGCGCCTCTACTAAACCGTAGTCACCGCGGCCAGGCGGCGCATGATTTGCTGAACGATGTCGTTTTGCATGTCGCGGTAAAGCAAGCCCTCTTCGGACTCTTTGGCCAGCACGGCGGTTTCGTTAAAACTAATGTCGCGCTGCTGCGTGATTTCAGTCGGCGCAATCAGCTCAACACCTTTGCCACTGCGCAGCTTGAACTTGAACACGATGCGCAATTGAAATTCACGCACCTGACCTGAGGCATTGACGCCCACCACGACTTTTTCACGCTGGTCTTGCAGCACGTCCAGGATCACTTCGGCCTGATCAATCTGACGAACATCCGTGATCACGCGCACTGCGCCGCCGGATTCAAGTGCGCGCTTGAGCGCAGCGCCCAGCACTGAGCTTTCGGCCAGCGGACTGAACAGCGTTTTGAACGCAAAGTTTGGCGCTGTACGCAAGGCAAAGCCGCAGCCGACCAAACTGAGCCCCGCGCTGACTGCCAAAAGGTGCAAACACAAACGGCGTTGCATAGTTCTTCCTTTCTAGTCCTGCTTAAAAAACAATGTTGACCAGCCGGCCTGGCACCACTATCACTTTTTTGGGTACAGCACCCCCAGCCAGCTTGATGAAAGCTTCGGTTGCCAATGCTGCCAATTCAATCGTCGCCTTGTCAGCAGCAGCGCTCACAGTCACCGAGCCGCGCAGCTTGCCGTTGATTTGCAGCATGAGTTCAATTTCGTCTTTTTGCAAGGCGTTGGCGTCGACTTGCGGCCAGGGTGCGTCGAGCAAATCGCCGTGTTGTTTGTCGTAGCCCAAATCAACCCACAACGCGTGGGCGATGTGCGGAGTGACAGGGTACAGGCAGCGCAACAGGATGTTGAAGCCTTCGTGCAGCGCGGCAGTTGAAGCGTCCGTGGTGTCTGATTTGAAGTCTTCCAAAGCATTGAGCAGCTTCATCGATCCCGACACAACAGTGTTGTACTGCATGCGCTGGTAGTCAAAATCGATTTGCTTTAAAACGGTATGAATCTCAAACCTTAAGGCCTTAATCTCTTTATAAAAAGTACCTGTAGACCAATCAAAACGGGCGCAAGCAGCACCTGAATTAATAGCATTCAATTTAAAACCAAAATTCCAGACACGGCGCAAAAACCGAAAGGCGCCTTCAGCGCCAGAATCGCTCCAGATGGCGCTTTGGTCGGGCGGACCGGAAAAAATCACGAACGCGCGCGCGGTATCTGCACCAAACTTGGAAATGAACTCCCGTGGCTCGACCACGTTGTTCTTGCTTTTCGACATTTTTTCAGTGCCGCCATAAAGTACAGGCAGGCCGTCGTCTTTGGCTGTGGTGCGGATGGGTCGGCCTTTGTCGTCTTGCTCGATCAGCACCTCATTCGGATAGAACCAGCGCTTTGCCCCTGCCGCATCCTCCCGGTAGTAGCAATCGTGCAGCAACATTCCTTGCGTAAACAACTTGGTGAAGGGCTCGTCAAAAGTGAGCAGCCCCATGTCTCGCATGACCTTGGTCCAAAAGCGTGCGTACAGCAGGTGCAGCACCGCGTGCTCAATGCCGCCGATGTACTGGTCCATCGGCATCCAGTAGTCGTTGCTGGCGTCCACCATGGTGGCCCCATCGGGGCAGGTGTAGCGCATGTAGTACCAGGCGCTGTCGACGAAGGTGTCCATGGTGTCGGTTTCGCGCCGCGCGGGCTTGCCACACTGCGGGCAGGCCACGTTCAGGAACGACGCACAGTGCTTGAGCGGGTTGCCGCTGCCGTCGGGCACCAGGTCTTCGGGCAACAACACCGGCAAGTCCTTCTCGGGCACCGGCACGCTGCCGCACCCGGGCGCTTCGGCGCCCGGTTCGCTGCTGCCGTCGCAATGGATGATCGGAATCGGCGTGCCCCAGTAGCGCTGGCGGCTGATGCCCCAGTCGCGCAGGCGCCAGGTGGTTTTCTTCCCACCCAGCCGCAGCGTCTGCAGCGCCGCAGCGATGGCGTCCACCGCCACCTTGTGGTGCAAGCCGCTGAAGTTGCCGCTGTTGATGGTGATGCCGCGCTGCTTGTCGGTGTACCAGTCCTGCCAGTGGTCGTAACTGAAGTGTTCACCGTCGATGTGCACGACTTGCAGGATGTCGATGCCGTACTTCTTGGCGAAAGCAAAATCCCGTTCGTCGTGCGCCGGCACGCCCATCACGGCACCGTCGCCATAGGTCATGAGCACATAGTTGCCCACCCACACCGGCACCGTGTCGCCGGTGATCGGGTGCTTGACGGTCATGCCCAGCGGCAGGCCGGCTTTTTCGCGCAGCGCGAGTTCGGCTTCGGTGGTGCCGCCCTTTTTGCACTCTTCGATGAATGCGGCCAGCGTCGGGTTGCCCTTGG
>ENA-OFDP01000228-OFDP01000228.1-metagenomes-genome-assembly--contig:-NODE-228-length-26436-cov-6.764755_pt1 | contig 26436 bp, 32 predicted proteins | sample MGYA00153389_OFDP01 | MGnify analysis MGYA00153389
ACGGCAGTGCCGTGTCCCTACGGGGAGCCAAGGATGGCGGGTGTACTTCATAAATGTGGAATCTGCTGTATCCTTACCACAGTCCTCTGACCGGCCTCATAGGTTGCGGTGCGGGTGCTGGTAAAGGTGCGGAGGGACGCACTGGAGGGGGAGTTGTTGGCTGCACGCTGCGGCGAGGAAGTCGTTCGGGACTTTCGGTGGTAGTTGTTTTAGTTGTCTCGCGCATCGAATCTTGAAGCAGGGTTTGCAGATTTCCGACTAAACCCTGAACTTTCCCAACAGCGGCGCCAATGCTGTCAACATCTACATAAAGCTCAGGTAGAGGATACTTTTTCAGGACTTCCAGCAGCGATACTTTACCGTCGTCGCCGGCTGCGAGGATCACCGCCGCCCGCAAAGCTTTACCACTCTCTGTGCGGCGCTGAGTCCGAATTACTTGACCGATTTCGTCAGTGATTTTTTCTCCCGGGGCGCTGTAAACTACCCGGGCCAAATTAGCAGGCTTTAAACCGATTTCTAAACCGATCAACCCCCGCAGTATTTGGGCGTCCATTTTGGAAAACTGGATAATTTGTTGCAGGGTTGGCGTCGTCGTGCCGTCTTTAGCAAAGTCTTCTAAGTCGCTGATATTGATGGTTTGCCGGATCGGGCCAAATGTCAGGACAACTTTCTCGGCCCCGAATGCTCTACTGCTAGATACTATGCTCGCGCTTGCTCCTAAAAGTAGGGCAATGCCGATCGATACAAATTTTGTTAATTTCATATTCTGTTTTAGCGATCGATTAAAACTATTTTTCCCAGATTTGTACATTGTAGATGCAGCAGTTATATTCTACAAGGTCGCGAGCATGAATTTTGCCAGCGGAGCGCCCACAATCTCGATCGCTCTCGACTTGAAAAATAAGTTACCAAATTTACCAAAATATTTTTTATCTTATATCCTAGCCTTCTACATCAGAATGCCTTCAGCCTTCTACATAAGTGCCTTCTAAAAGTTATGTTAAAAACCAAGCGCAAATCCAAGAAATCCAAACACAAGCAGAGCGAAAAAACAACAACAACAACGCTCAGCAAAAAAGAAGTAGCTGTACAAAAACGCAAAACTTCACAAAAGCGCAATGAATTGGTACAGGCGATCGCCATAAGCTGCCTAGTCAGCGCTGCCGTCAGCATCCCCCTGTTGTTCATTGCCCGCCCTAAGATTGCGATTGCAGGAGGCGCAGCCGTAGCCATCTTACTGCTTTCCTACAAATACCCCCGTCAAGCTTTGTGGTCTTTTCTTATTTACCTACCTTTTAGCGGTACAATTACCTACGCCATTGGCGGCGGAAATGCTGCATTTCAAATAGCTAAAGATGCTTTCTACATACCAGCTCTCATCGCCCTCATTCAAAGCTGTAAAAAGAAACAATTGCCCATCTTCCTTCCCAAACAAATGATTCCCACCTTCAGCATCCTATTGATGATGGCGCTGCTGACTTTAATTTTTGTCAATGGGGATATGCAGCTTAACCCGATGAAGGGTGAGAAACCCTTGCTGCAAGGAATTCTCGGCTTAAAAGTATTGATAGGTTACATACCGCTGATCGCTTGTACTTATTATCTGATCCGCACTAAGAAAGATTTGGTATTTTTTAGTCGAATGCACGTAATATTGGCCATCGTTTGCTGCATTCTGGGTTTAATTCAGTACCTGTTACTACAAAGTGGCAGGTGCGCGGGCACGCGAGGAATGTCAGGAGTAGAATTATATAAAGCTACCTTACAAGCTAGATGTTTTGTCGGCGGTTCTCTTGTATTTAGTCCAGAAGTCAAGTTTATCCGTTTACCAGGAACTTTTGTAGCGCCTTGGCAATGGGCTTGGTTTTTAATTGGTAATGCTTTTTTAACCTTTACTTCTGCTTTTTGTGACCCTTCTTTCTGGTGGCGAACCATCGGTTTATTTGGTATGGCATTAGTATTCGCCAACGCCGTGATTTCCGGTCAAAGAGCAGCTTTAGTAATGGTTCCAGTTGTTACTTTTGTGCTGCTAATTCTGACGGGTCAAGTAGTCAATTTAAAACGATTTATTCCCATTGGTGTCGGACTTGCTATCTTGCTGTTTGTCGGTGCAGCAATTAACCCAGGAATTATCGAGCAGCGGCGGGAGAGTTTTATTAGCCGCTGGAATGCGGCGCCACCCCAACAGTTTCTGTTTAATCAGTTCGAGCAGAGCCACAATTTTATCATTGACAGAAATCTGGGTAGAGGTGTAGGACGAGCGACTAATTCAACGCGGATATTTGGTGCGACGCAACTAATTGAGACTTTTCAACCTAAGTTGATCTACGAACTGGGTTATCCAGGAATGATTGCTTTTCAGCTAATGGTTTTACATTTAGCTTTTCTAACTTTTCGAGCTTACCGTTCTGTGAAAGACAAAAGTTTACGGACTTATGGAGCTAGTTTTTGGGTATTTGTGGCATTTATTACGATCAATACTCAATACTATCCCCTGGATGTAGATCCAGTATCAGTTTATTACTGGGTTTTGGCTGGGGCGATTTTAAAGTTACCCAAAATTGATAAACAGGTGCAGGATGAAAAACACGAGGAACTTGAGTCAAATGATTTGCAAGTTCACCAGCAATTAAAGGAGAAAAAAATTATTGCATCGGCTCCTATTTGACGGTCTTCGATGCAGAAGCTTTAGACTCATTGGTTCGTAGTGAGGACTTTAGTCCTTACAAAATCTAAGGACTAAAGTCCTCACTACAAACACCTTGATTGTAGGTAATTGATGGACATGATATAATATAGAACTAGGTAGGCTCGGAATTAATATTAAGTAAGCAACTTTTCGCGTCCACAACTGTATTAATTAATATCAATTCCGGCTGCACTCCTTATGATATAGAGGACACGGCAGTGCCGTGTCCCTACAATTAATCGTGGTAGAAACACGGCAGTGCCGTGTCCTCCGTTTATATCATTCCGATGCTAACGGAATTGATATAACCCCTAATTCTACTGCGGTTGCCAAACCGGGCTGCTAGCATTTAAATCCTTGTTGTTTGTCAATTTAGTCAATCCCGAACCGTCGCGATTAATAACGTACAAGTTACTTTTATCACCTGGGTTTTTATTAAAAGCAAAAGCAATTTGCTGACTGTCAGAAGACCAAGCTAATTTATAAATTACCGACAGATTTAGCCGAGGAGCTAGCTGAGTCAGATTGGAACCGTCAGCACTCATTGTGTATAGTTTTTGATTGTTAGATTCTCCAGTGGCGAAGGCGATAAATTTGCCGTCCGGCGACCACGAAACTGCATTATAGTTTCTAGGTTTTTGGGTGAGGTTCTGGGCGGTTCCCCGGTTAATGTCGATCGCATAAATATCTTGCTGTTCGCCGCCTGCATCGCCCGCTTTCCCCTGATAGTAGGCAATGCGGCTGCTATCGGGCGACCAAAACAGCTTGACGCTGTAAACCTCATTTTGCGAGTTGTTCGTCAAATTTTTGAGGTTGGTTCCGTCAGCATTAATTGTGTAAATTTGCTGTTTCGGATACGTGCCCAACCAGAAAGCAATTTTTGTGCGATCGGGCGACCAAGCAAGTTCGCTTCCGCCGGATGTATATTCGCCGGGACTTTTAGTTAGTTTGGTCATTCCCGAACCATCGGCATTCATTTTGTAGATGTGTTTATCCTTGACAAATGCTACCTGCTGACCGTCCGGCGAAACGTAAAATTGCGATGAAATTTCTGTTTTAGGCGGTTCTCCTCCTACTTCCAAATTCCGAATTAATTTAGTTCCTTTAATACTAGAAGTGTCGCTTGTATAAAGTGATTGACTACCGGAACCATCAGAGGTATAACCGTCGCAAGAACGGGCGAAAACAAGTTTCTGGCTGTTAGAAAACCAAGCTATTTCAAAACTAGCTGCTTTGCAAAATTCCCCAGCAAACTGTTTAGTTAAACTGGAACCGTCAGCGTTGACTGTATAAATGTCGGTGTCTCCGCTAACGAAAGCCAACTGCTGGCCGTTGGGCGACCAAACGAAGGTAGAACTCACCTCTATTTTTGGGGTGAGTTCCCGGCGAGCCGCACCGTTAGCATTGATGGTAAATAAACTGCTCCTGACCTCGCTGCCTTCCCTCTGGAGAGCCACAAACGCTAGTATGCTTGGTTTTTGGACTGCGGTTGTCGGACGAGACTGAAGGCCCAAAAATAAGGCGATCGAGAGTGTTAGGGAGATCAGGGCGATCGAGCTAAGTCGCAATAATTTATTCAAACGCATTTTGTCAATTTATCTATAGTTCATAGTGTTTGTCGATCGATATGTCGTGACAGCCTCAAACTCTGTTTAATTCTACCAATAATTAGCTCAAACATTTTTTTTCGGGACGGATTCTTGCTGCTGGGCGGCATCCCTAACTCGCAACACATCAAGTTCAAATCAGTTGCACTCATAGCAGACAATTTTTGTCTCACCTCTTCTTCATTACCATTCTTAGCTTGTAAACGCAATTCTTCATAAGCTTCAAGAACAGTTTCTGGTAATAAATTAGCAGGTTTATTAACATTAGCAATAGTAGGTGATTCCGAAGTTTTTGACTTAGCAGAAAGCACTCCCCGCTTGACTTGAGTCTCAATCCTGGTTAATTTCTTAGAAACCTCGCGCAAGATTTCCTTAAGTTCGCTAATTTCATCAACTAACCCCGCGCTTTCTTGCTCAGCAGCAGCCAAAATATCTTTTCTAATCATTTATTTAGATACTCCTCACACTCACGCCATAGTTGTTCAAATTCTCTAACTAATTCTCGCGGCAGTTCTCCCTCATTAATTGCTCGTTTTAGGCCGACACTTTCCCTAATCGTCGATTCTAAAAATCTAACTTCGATATTATTATCTTTTGATATTTCAGCGCAAAGTCTCTTGACTTCTCTCATGTAAAACTGAACTTCATTTGTGAGCAAACCTCCATAGATTTTAGCTTTGTTCATAAATACTGCAATCTTGGGAAACGGGTAAGGTTCAATCCGCTTCTGAAGCGAGTTTAAAACTAAACTCAATCCTCTAGAACCAAAGTAGTCTGGGTTGACGGGAATTAATATTAAGTCGCAGCATGAGAGTACGCTGTAAGTGAGGAGACTGAAGGAAGGTGAACAGTCAAAAAGCATCAAGTCGTATTTTGGGAGATTGGCAGAGTTGGTGATTTTGCCGATGAATTGACGGATAAAGTCTTTAACATTTTTTCCCTCAAATCCATCTAAGTCTAACCAATATAATTCTTCGACTGAAGGGACGAAATGCAACTGTTCATCAATCTGATAAATGGTGTCGAAACCAACGGGAAATTTAAAGTTATGTCCGGCTTTTTTAAAGACTTCGAGAGCGTCGTAAATTGTGAGTCTGTGCTTGAGAGATTTTTCGTACCACTTGCCAAATTTGTCATCTAAATGACCCGTATTTTCGTTAAGCCCGATCGCCTCTGTGAGCGACATTTGCGGGTCTAAGTCTAACATCAAGACTTCTCGGTCTGTTCCTTGGGATATAATATTTCCCAGACTCCAAGTGACGGTCGTCTTTCCGACACCGCCTTTGAAGTTGATCACGGCTATTGATTTTGGACTCATGGCTGGCTTTGTTTGGATTTTGCTCAAATATAAATTAAAACATATTGTGGCGGTTAGTGGAGAGGGCGATCGGCCTGATGTTTGATAATTCCTAGCCTGCTCCGGGACGGGGATTCTTGAAGAGTTCAAATGCGAACCTTCAAAATAAAATTTCTCACTTTTTGGTAAGATGCGAATTTCTCAGATTTTCTTGTAGTCTAAATTGGACGGCATTGATAAATAGAATTCACTAACTCCAAACCATAATTTAACCTTACTTTCTAGTGGAAACCTCAACTAGACATTTTTTTGATTTTCAATCTTCGCCTCTAGCGGGTGAGGTGATTCGGATTTTAACCCGTTACTGGAAAGAGTAGTTTTTAAGGTCGATCCTCTTCGAGGGCTGCGCTAACGCATTTTTGTGTGAAGTGCGATCGACCTTTGTGTCTCATTGAGAACTTACCCATAAATACCTTTGCGAATATTGTCACTATTTAACTCACAGCCAGAAGCTCATTCAGCTTATTTTTCAACTCTGGGGATGCCATTAATGGATTATAGACTTCCCCCTCGTATGGTTGCCAAACATAACTAGGACTAAATGGTCGGAAAACTGGTAATAGTTCTAGCCCATGAGTAAGTTCATTTGCTAAAACCAATCCCGGAATAGATAAATTAGATAAATCCTCCATAAGTTCACTATAAGTTCTGAATTCATCAACTTCAACCCCAACCAAAGCATAGCGAAACCAAGGAGCAAACCGTAGAGTTAGATAAAATAAAATACCTAACTCTGTCATCAGATAAGCACTTTCAGGGCTATCTATTCCCACTTCACTAATATTATTGGGATAAACCCGACACCACCAGTTTCGATCCATATCTTGAAAAGTATCTGTTCGACATAGACATTTGCGATTATTTGACAGCATCCATTCTAAGCCCTCAAAGTGTTCAGCAAATTTATTGACATTGCTTTCATCAGAACCACACTCTGCCGATAAACTGAATATCCACGCCATTGTTAGAGACTCCTATGATATATAAAGTTAATCAACTCTTTCCCAATCATTTTGGGTATTTGCCAATGCTGCCTCATACCTTTCCAGAGACATTGTAACTCTTGGCAAGATACTAACGTGGGTGGGGCTATCTTGGATCGCCTGCAAATCTCCCATAATGTTTCTGTCATCAATTTGCCATAGGGAGTCTTTTCCAGTTCCCCCAAATTTTCCAGGTCTGCGAAAAGCTGGTAAACTTTCAATTGAAATAGAAACGGACATTCCTTTTGTATTCCTGACGGCAACAGCAACAAGCTCTCCTCGAAACACACGTTCTGAATCTGCTAACAAATAGCCTTGCTCATTTAGATAACCTGTCGGCATTTGCTCAATATCTATGTCAATACCAGGTCTAACCCCTAATAATCTAGCATTGCGACCTATTTTGGGCTTACCATTTTGCTCCGCCATCCCACGATAGTAAAGTTTTGCCATCAGTTAATGTTTTCAACTTGTAAGCTCATCCTTCATCTTCTGAAGATTCTCAAGGTCAGACCGATGAAGTTGTGTTTGCCGTTCTGTAAGCCACTGATAAAATTCTTGAACTATAACAAAGTATTCATTTGATAAAGAAATTAGACATAAACTATCTCCTAAATTTTCTAAATAAGACATTGAGCTTCCCCAGCTATCCCACTGCTTCAGAATCTCAACATCAAGACGCACACTCATCTCTATATCTTCTTCCGCAAATTCGATTTGCAACGCTGGGATAGGTAAGATGTAATGCTGTGTGTAGTTTCGCAACCTCTGCACAAATTTTTGAACTGAATTATTAGCAATATTTCCAGCAAGTTTTGCCTCATATTCCTTTATAAACTCTTGATTAGAGTAGAGCCTATTAACAATGTTTCTTGTGTGATCAACTAACGATTTTGCAGATGCAAGAAAGTTATGAAATAGTCTTGAAGCTTCATCAATTAAACTCTCAAGATTCTCTCTTTGTTCAGAACTGTACATAAACAAAGATTCTCTTGGATTGTTGAGATGATCCAGATGGTATACAAGCTCATCGTAATTTTTATTAAAAACCCGATAACTTGCACTTAAAGCTTGCAAGTTTCGATAAACTTCCATTTCTGGTGAGGCTTGTAACTTATCGAAACAAATACCAAATTCAGTCTTGTACTCCATACATTTTTTAAAAAAGCGCTACAAATTAAGTAAATTATAACAGAGGGGACTTCACGCTCCAAAGATGTACAATCAGACTCAAGAAGCTTCAAAGACTAGCATTTTTTTGCTGTAGTAGCCTTCAATCTCAATGCAATCTTTGGCTAGATAAAAATAATCTTTCGCCTTTTTTATATCTTGAGACTGTTTAAAAATTTCTTCTTGCAAAACCTGCCACGATTTTTCAGTTACAAAGTAATAGCTTGATTTTGGATGTAATTGAATTTCTGAACCAGTAGTCAAGAATTCTTCTATCTCAGGAATGTTAGCACTTAATGTCAGATATTGAGTTTCTATAACTTCAATAAACTTTTTGTTTAGCGTTTCATGAATCTTTTCTTCTTCTTTCAAAATATTCTTTAATTCTTGCAAAATTTCATCATACTTACGCTCTTTCGTGAACTCTTCAGAAAAATACTTAAGTCTGGCAAAATGAATAGATTGAGACATATTTTTAGTTCCTAGCTTGTTTAATGTATTCCACTAACTCAGGTAAGCTATTGACTTTTTCCAAAGCCCTAACAAGCCGATCAACTGAATCACAATCATAATATTGTATGTCTACATTAGGAAATTCTTCCTTAAGCTTTCCTAAAATATTTTTATTGTTATCATCTAGACGATTAACAGGAAAAATATAACGAAACCCGGTTGGCTGCTTCCTTTTTAATAACTTTTTCACGTCACCTATACAATTTTGAAGACTTCTTTGATTGACAGGCCCATCTGCTTGTTCAGGGGAAGATTTACACTCGTAAATAAAATTTCCCTCTTCAAAATATCTTGGTTCCATAAGTTTGATTTAAAAAAATATTAAACTTCCTAAGTGTTTATGAGATAAGTTTCAGAAAAACAGAAAATTTCTACGCTGATTTTTTGCGAAAATGAGCTTTAACAGAAAAATCTTTTCCTAGTTTACTAACTTTACTATATTCTGAAATAGCCACGATTTTACCAGTTAATAATCCTTGAATTAAATCATCTGCTTTTTTTGATAATGCGACAAAATCAGTAATCGGTTCATTATCGTTTAAATTATCTACATAATCAACACCTGGCTTCATGTTGAACTGTTTCATCAAATCTTCCAAAAGTGCTTTGAAAGATTTATCAATTACTTTTCCTTTATCAAAATAGTTTAAATTTTTCCAGTCTGGTAGGTATTCCAATGCTTGACTTAAAGCATTTTTAATAGAACCAAGTCCAAAGTTTGACATTGAAACCTCTACTACAATTGAGTGCGATTACCGATCTAGTAGGTTAGGTTAAAGGAACAAAACCTAACACTAAAAAAAATATTTCACAAATTGTAGCATAACGACAGCTCAACTGTCAACATTTACCTGCAACTAATCAAAAAACACCACCGCCCCAACATCCCAACCGCGAACCCGAAACCCTCGCCAAACTCAAATCCTACTGGAATCAACTCCGCCGCGACAGCGACAAACACCTCATCCTCATCTTTTACGAAAGCCCCACATCCCCCGCCGCCCAAGGTTTGAGCCCTACTTTCCTCAATGCCCTTACCCGCTTCGACGGTACAATCTGTCTCATCACCGACACGCCTCACCCACCCCTGCAAACCTTCTCGCCCCATGACTCCGATTTACTTCAAACTATCGTAAATTGGATCGATCGACTTCATTTAGAGTCTTGAAGAAACCGGGTTTTTGGCTGCATCTACGAGGCGTAGCGAATAATTCTCGAAACAATCCGGTTTCTGGCCTTCCGTAATTTGAGATAAAATATCGACAAGCCCTAAAGATGACAAACAATTCATCAAACTCAAAATTATGCAAGTTGTCATTCAACCTCCCTCCCTCATTGAAACCGGAATAAAAGTCGAAACAATCAATAATCGCCCTCTGTTCAAATTTACCGATCGACTTCAACTCCATCTAGAAGCCCTGCTGGAAAAAAATAAAGTCAATGACCTCACCCCTGAAGAACAAGACGAACTCAACGCCATCAACGAACTCGATCGGCTGTTTACTTACCTAAACTCCCTCCTCCTCGCTCAAAAATGACCATTACCGAAGCAACCCGCCAATATGTCAGAGAACGGGCTAAATACCTTTGCGAATATTGTCACTCTCCAGAAGAAATCAGCACATCTCGTTTTACCATCGACCATATTAAACCCCGTTCTTTAGATGGTACAGATGATGTGAATAATTTGGCGCTTGCTTGCAGCCGTTGCAATCAACGCCGTTATAATTTTACAGTCGGTAGCGATCTAGAAACTCAAGCAGAAGTAACTCTATTTAATCCTCGAAGTCAGCAATGGCAAGAGCATTTTATTTGGAGTGAGGACGGTACAAAAATTCTCGGAGTTACAGCAATCGGTCGCGCTACTTGCGATCGCCTTGACGTGAACGACGAACGCTATCAAGGAGTGCGATCGATTCAGGAAGCACGCGGTTTATGGATTAAAGCAGGTTGTCATCCACCACCAGACGATCCCAGAGAAATGCCATAAACTATATCCATTTGGTTTTCCCGCAAAGCTTTGTAATCGTATTCGGGAAAAACTCGATCGACTTCATTTAGAGTTTTAAAGAAACCTGGTTTTTGGCAACTTCTACGAGGCATAGCGAATAACTCAAGGGAAAAACCCGGTTTCTGGCCCCGCGACAAGCAAAGAAACCGGGTTTTTCGCAGATTCTACGAGGTGCGGCGAAGTATTCAAGGGAAAAACCCGGTTTCTGGCCACCCGTGCATCATGACTATCAAACACTATTCACTGTAATGATTCTTACAAGCCGCGATCGCAATTTCGACCTCCGTAACTTGGTAAACCAAACGATGTTCGTTATCAATGCGCCTAGACCAAAAACCACTTAACTCCTATTTGAGAGGTTCAGGTTTACCCAATCCTTCAAAGGGCGATCGATCTATATCTTTAATCAATTCTACAATTTTGCGATAAATCTTTTTGTCTAATTTTGCCCATTCATTAAAATCTGCAAAAGCAGAAGATTCAAAAATAATTCTTCTACTCATTGCAAATCCTGTAGATCGACTTCAACTAAATTTTGCCTGTCTTTAACATTTTCAATAGCTTTCAACAGTTTGGTTTTATTGACTTCCGATTTCAAAAGATATTCGGTTTCATCGCATTCTGAGACAATTATTTCAATCTCTTTATTTCCAAAAGTCGCTTTGATTTGTTCTAAAAAATTAAGATCGAGTTCGCTGGCTTTTAAACGATAAACTGTTGACATCGTTTTTACCTATTTTTGATTGCGATAAAAATTAATATTGCCTTTAAATACAGTAGTTTGAAGTTGACACTAAGGGCTGGCAAAATTGCCAGCCCTTAATTTGTTTTACCGTTTGACCAACTTCTTAGAAACCTTCCGCAAGCGAATTGATTTTGGTGTTACTTCCACCAATTCTTCCTGGCCGATGTACTCCAAAGCGCGTTCCAAACTCATATCGACTGGTGCTTGCAATTGCGCCAACTCTTCACCGCCAGATGCGCGGTGGTTTGTCAACTGCTTCGACTTGCAAATATTCAGCTCCATGTCTTCGTCTCGGTTGTTTTCTCCGATAATCATCCCTCTGTAAACCTTGGTTCCGGGGGTAATGAAAAATACGCCGCGGTCTTCAGCATTTTTCAGTGAATAAGTAGTTGCAGTTCCTTCTTCAAAGGAAATCAATACTCCGTTGCGACGGGCGATAATTTCTCCACCGAGGGGGCGATAGTCGAGGAAGCTGTGATTCATAATTCCAGCGCCGCGAGTCAAGCGCATAAACTCGCCTCGGAATCCAATCAAACCGCGAGCGGGGACTGAAAATTCGATTTGGGTGCGGCCGGTGCTGCTGACGTGCATATCTTGCATTTCTGCTTTCCGCTGACCGAGGCGTTCGATGCAGCCACCGACTGCTTCTTCGGGTACGTCTAAGACCAAACATTCAAAGGGTTCGCAGGGACGACCGCCGACTTCGCGGAAGATTACTTGCGGCTGGGATACTTGGAATTCGTATCCTTCGCGACGCATATTTTCGATCAGGATTCCGAGGTGGAGTTCGCCACGGCCGGATACGAGGAATTTGTCGGGAGATTCGGTTTCTTCGACGCGCAAGGCGACGTTGGTTTGGAGTTCTCGCATTAGCCGATCGCGAATTTGACGCGATGTTACCAAAGTACCTTCTTGACCGCAGAACGGCGAATCATTCACAGAGAAAGTCATCTGCAAAGTTGGTTCGTCTACTTTGATTAAAGGTAGCGCTTGCGGGTCGTTGGGACAGGTAATTGTCTCACCAATATACGCATCAGCAAAACCGGCAACGGCGACAAGATTACCAGCAGTAGATTCTGCGATATCGATCCGCTTCAGGCCTTCAAAGCCCATCAATTTACTAATTTTTGATTTGACAAGCGCGCCACTTTCGGTGATCAAAACTGCTTGTTGACCGATTCTAATCGTGCCGTTGTGGATGCGGCCGATGACGATGCGACCGACGTAATCTGAGTAATCTAAGGTGGTTACTTGCAGTTGTAGTGGCTTGTTCGGGTCGCCGACTGGGGGTGGTACGTGGTCGAGAATTTCTTCAAAGAGGGGCTTCATATCTAGCCCTTCGTCTTCGAGGTGTTTTTTGGCGTAACCGCTTAAGCCGGAACCGAAGAGATAAGGAAATTCGCACTGATCGTCGTCAGCGCCTAGTTCGAGGAACAGATCCAATACTTTATCGACGGCTTTGTGGGGGTCTGCTCGATCGCGATCAATCTTGTTTACAAAGACGATCGGGCGCAAGCCTTTTTCTAGGGCTTTTTTGAGTACGAAGCGGGTTTGCGGCATCGGGCCTTCGTTGGCGTCTACGATCAGCAAACAACCGTCTACCATGCCGAGAACTCGTTCGACTTCACCGCCGAAGTCTGCGTGTCCGGGGGTATCGACGATGTTGATCAGGGTTTCTTTGTATCGGACAGAGGTATTTTTGGAAAGGATGGTGATGCCACGCTCGCGCTCGATATCATTGGAGTCCATGACGCAATCTGGGATTTCTTCCCCTTCGCGGAAGACCCCGGACTGTCTGAGAAGAGCGTCCACAAGGGTGGTTTTGCCGTGATCGACGTGAGCAATGATAGCAACGTTGCGAATGGGAAGACTCATAATGCGTCCGAGACGTTAAACGGATTTAACTAAAGATTTCTTAATAATTGTAGCGCATGAAGTCAAGGGGCGATCGGGCGGCTGTCAGATTGCAGGGCGATCGTCCCTAGAATCAGGATTATGGAAGTACAACCGAGGGAATTTGAGCGTTACACCGCGCCTGACGGTAGAGTCTTGGGTTGGCTCAGGTGAAGAAGGTTCGATCGGGTCGATCGCCCGTATTAAGATGAGGGTGCAAGTACGATCGGCTTTATGGAAGTACAACAAGAGTGAAATTCAGCGTTACACAACACCAGACGGCAAAGTTCCTTTCGATGAATGGTTTGACTCTCTGCGGGATCTCAATGCCCAACTCAAAATTAATGTCAGACTTAAGCGAGTCATTGCAGGTAATCTCGGAGACTTTCGCTCTGTGGGAGAAGGAGTCTTTGAGTTCAAGATTGACTGCGGCCCGGGCTATCGGGTGTACTTTGGACAAGTAGGCTTAACTTTAGTGCTGTTGCTGTGTGGAGGAGATAAAAGCAGTCAAAACCAAGATATTAGCAAGGCCAAGGAATATTGGACAAATTACAGGAGTTAAAACAATGGTTAAAAGTTTGCCTTACCATCCTTTTGTGATTTCACATCTTCAAGATCCGGCATATTCGGCTGGCTATCTCACGATGTTTTTGAATGACCAAGAAGAGGGAGATTTAGAGCTTGGTATTTTGCCTTCGGCATTAAAAGATGTATTTGAAGCTCTTGGGGAACCAATTATGTCTGCGGAGGATGCTAAATTGCACTTGGAAAAATTAGATGTTTTGTTGTCGCAGAATGGAAGTGCGACAATTTATGCTTTGGCAAATTGGCTGAATGCTTTGGGATTGAAGTTATCTGTTGCGGTTGCTCAAGAGGATGAAGGGGAAGACGAAGGTGCTGTTAGTGCTGTTGAGTTGGCGGAAGTTAGTAAGGTTTGATTTTGGTCGTTAGCGCAGCCCTCGGAGAGGATCGCCTTTATGATGATCGTCGAGTAGTTGCGATCGCATTTATGAAAGTACAACTGTTATAGTGGGGGCATTTGTAAGCTTCAGAACTTATCATTTCTCCGCATTCCATATTCCATACACTTCAATAGGTCTGCCATAATTTTTACCCCATTCGCTGGTCACAACTTTATACAAATTTTACACGAACTTTTCCATATCTGTCAAACTTAAAATACCTCTCGACTGAGGTTATCCCTGGAAGCCCTCCGGGTGCGTCAGTCTTAAGGTTATTACGAAGAATTAGGGTTTTCCAACTGACGCACCCTACTAATGTTGCTGAATTGGCTGAAGTTGGTAATGTTTGATTTTGGCCGTTAGCGTAGCCCTCGGAGAGGATCGCCTTTATGATGATCAGCGAGTAGTTGCGATCGACTTTATGGAAGTACAACCCAGAGACATTCGACGTTATATTACCCCAGACGGTAGAAATCCTTTCGCAGAGTGGCTGAGTTCCCTGCGAGATTTGAATGCGGTAGTTAAAATTGAGCAAAGGCTTGACCGAGTTCGTTTGGGGAATTTAGGAAACAGCAAGTCTGTTGGGGAAGGAGTCTGCGAATTAAAAATTGACTTTGGGCCGGGGTATCGCGTGTACTTCGGACAATTTGGATCAACAATAGTGCTCGTCCTCTGTGGTGGGGATAAAAGCAGTCAAGAACAAGATATTCGTAAAGCTAAGGAGTATTGGAAAGAATATGAAGAACGCGAAAATGCCAACTAGCGATAGTTACCAGGACTATCTGATTGAAGCCCTCAAGGATAAAAGACACGCTGCGGCTTATCTAACAGCGCATTTGGAAGACGAAGAGCCTGAACCTAGTTTGCTCGAACTCGGACTTAGCAATGTGTTTGAAGCTCTTGGAGAACCAAATATTTCTGCGGAGAATGCTAAATTGCATCTTGACAAATTAGATGGTTTGCTGTCACAGAATGGAATGGCGACTATTTATGCTTTGGCTAATTGGCTGAATGTTTTGGGATTGAAGTTATCTGTTGCGGTTGCTCAAGAGGATGAAGGGAAAGAGGAAAGTTCTGTTAGTGCGATTGAGTTGGTGGAGGTTGTGAAGGTTTGATTTTGGGCGATCGCCTGTATGATGATGAGTCAGCAAGTGCGATCGGCAAACAAGGACACCATTGCTGCTGTTGCTGTTACGGTGATTGACCTCCAGGTACTGTTAACTTCAGGTAGTTATTGCAATTAATATTTAATAAGCTACTATAGCGATCCTAAATCATTTGCATAATTCTTGTAGGGGCAATCCCCCCGTGGTTGCCCAATTCCTCGGAGGGCGGGCACGGGGACACCGCCCCTACAGATATGTATGAATGATTTAGGATTGCTATATGTAATCTAGATAAATTGTCAAAACTATAAGATTAAGTTTTGTTGCGATAGGCTGTATATCTATCTGGGTTTACAAGCAGCGATTGCAGCCCAGACTTGATCCGGGTGGTAATTTTGGGTAAAAAAAATTACGATGGGCGATCGCACCCACCGCAAAATACTTGCTAATAATTTTCAGTTATTTCTAAAAAATGTTATCAGTCATCAGTTATTCGTAGCAGCTAACAAATAACAAATAACAAATAACTAATGACTAATGACTAATGACTAATTATTCTTCGCCCCCACCCCAACATACATAATCGAAGTATCCTCATTAATTTTGATTTTAAACAACCCAGATTTTTTGTAATCAACATAATTACCGAAATTCGAGGTTAATGTTTGAGATACTTGTTTCATGACATCAGCATCTGGAAATAGCTGCTTTCCGCCCATCAAATTTCCCCAAAAACCATTCATCTGGGCTAAAAGAGCACCAATTTCGCCAAACATATCAAAACCTTTAATTTCGATATTGCCAAAACCAGTATCGCCCATCACCACAGACAGTTCCTCCGGCGTAATAAACTTGTCCCAATCGTGAACGCCGCGCCTAATTTCCTGTAAGATATTTTCCATCAGCCCAATCATCACAACTTGCGACGAAAAAGTTCGATTAATCGTGTCAAAAAAGAACAATCCCCCAGGCTTGAGAATCCTGTGAACCTCCGACACAACCTGTTTATAATCGGCAACGTGTTCTAAAACATCAACACAAATTACCACATCAAAAGTATTATCATCGTAGGGCATATTTTCTGCCAAACCTTGTCTATAGTCAATCTTAAAATCGCTGACAATAGCATGATTTTTAGCTGCTTGAACACATTTTTCAGATTGGTCTATTCCTGAAACAATCGCGCCTCTCTCGGCCATAAACTCGCAGGAAAAACCGCCGCCGCACCCAACATCTAAGGTTTTCAATCCCTGCCAGTTTGTCGCGTGTCTGTCGAAAAATTCAAATCGGGGTTTATTTAGATGATAAAGAGCATAGATTTTAGATTTTTCGTCCCACCAATTATCGGCATTTTCGTCGTAGAATTCTAAATCATTTTTGACTTCAGTTTTTACCATGTTTTTTTCCTACTTATAATGATTTACATTCTCACAATTTATCATTATAATACTATTGCCATGAATTTCAACCAGATGAATCGCGTTTCTATTATTATTCCCACTCTGAACGAAGCGACTTGTCTGGAACGTACTCTCCGTCAACTCAGCATTCTCAATCCTCCTGCTTGGGAGGTGTTGGTGGTAGATGGCGGTAGTCAAGACGAGACAGTTGCGATCGCCCTTAACTCCAAAACCCAGGTTATTTCTAGCACTACAGCCCAACGTTCTGTGCAAATGAACCTAGGTGCACAAACCGCTACGGGCGACATCCTGTGTTTTCTCCACGCTGATACTTTAGTACCAGACGACATTGTATCACTCATTCAAACAACACTGTGCGATCGCGCAATTGTCGGTGGCGGATTTATCTCGCTAATGGCTGGTTCGCAGCAAACAAGATGGGGTTTTTCCCTGCACAATTACCTGAAAACTTATTACGCGCCGCTGTTATTTCGACCTCATTTATTTTTCAAAGGATTCCGGTTGCTATTTGGTGATCAAGTGATTTTTTGTAGCCGTACAGACTTTTTAGAATGCGATGGCTTTGATGCAGAACTGCCGATTATGGAGGAAGCAGATTTGTGTTTAAAATTGGTAAGACGGGGTAAGATTAAGTTAGTAAATAGAATAGTCGAAAGTAGCGATCGGCGAGTGGCAAATTGGGGCGAACTTAAAACAATTGCTATCTATCTTTCGATTGGTTTTTTATGGGGTTTTGGTGTTTCAGCTAGATATCTCAAGCAGTTTTATGAAGACATCCGCTGAAACCTAAAATCCGATTAAATTCCCAGAATGTACGGGCTGTATTTTCTTGGCAAAACTTTTTGCAACAGGCAAATAATCGCCGCACAAACCAACAAAGTCCCGGTAACTAAAAAGCTGAGCTTCAGCAGCGGATCTACTGGGTCGATAAACTTATAATACACTAACGCCACATATTTCACTACTGTCGAATCCAGGAAATATATCGGGAATGAATAAGCAGCCAATATTTTGACTAACCCAGATAGTCTACTGGGAAGTGCGATACTCTTAGAGAATGCCAGGATCGACAAGACGAACAAAATTGCGTATCCTTGAGAAGATAGTTTAAAAAACGATCGCAGAAACCATCCATTTGAATTGACTTGACTTATGAGGTAATATTCGTAAACGCTGGCTATAAAAAAGAGAATAGTAGCTCCTAAAATTAGCATTTTTCTGCGTTCGAGAACGGGTTGAATTCTGTTATACGAACTACCTAAAAATAGGCCTGTTGAAAATGGCAAAATCCAACTAAAAATCCAGCGCTCCATCAAAGGTAGAGGTATTGATATGTATTTGAGAGCGGTTAAGTAAAATAATATTGTAAAAATTGTTTGAATTATCAAACCCAATCCCAAAATTTTTCGGGGTTCTAAAAAGTTTAATTTCACTAGCAGCCACCACCAACCGTAACATTGAATAATTACCACTATAAAGTAATATGGAGGCACCACTGAGCCAGTTAGTATATCTCGTATTAATGCAATTAAATCAAATTTTTTGAGATCCCCCAAATTATTTAAGATGTATAAAGCTACTGACCAAAATAGGTAGGGAGGTATAATTTTTGACAGTCTTTTCTTTAAGATAAGTGTGGGATTATTTTGATTTTCTAGTTTGTTGGTGAGAAAAAAACCGCTGAGGATTAAAAATGCAGGTACGCAAAATAGTTGTAATGTATCGATGGAGACAAATAGAATTGTACGATCGCCAAATGCCGAGAACCCAGCATGAGTAATCACCACACTGACGATCGCTAAAGCTCGGATCAAATCAAATTCAGCAAACCGATTAGAAGCTTTTTGCATTGTAAAATTTAGATTGCAAAAATTTGAGTTAAATTAGGAATTTTTCGTCTGAGCATTTTTCACAGTAGCAGAAAATATAATATTTTCTCCTCTCTTCATAAAACTTATCTCGGCGAAAATAAGTCAGATCAAATCCGGTAGCATCGGAATTATTAATATTACCGAAATCAGGACACCGCGAGTCCCGCGCGTCCCTACAATTAATCTGGCGCTGCCGTGAAACGGCATCTTGAGTCTCCTCGCTTGTCATTCCGATGCAACCGGAATTGATATCACTGAGTCCTGGATTGAGAAGGCAAGACTGTTCCGAAAAAAAATCTACCTAAGTAGGTAGATTTTTAGAAATTTTCTAGCAATTAGTTGACGGTTAGCTAACCGTTGGTGTGATGGATGTGCGACGTAGAAACACTATCCAACCGATCGCGCCCGTTGCGGATCACGCGCAGCATATCGCTCAGCTTGTGTTCGATATTATCGAGCACTTGGTCAGCATAATCGTCGGCTCCGTTTTGAATTTCCTCGCATTCAGCCATCGCCCTGACTCTCATCTCTTCCAATTCCTCTTGAGCCTGGTAGCGAATTTGTTCGACTTCCGCCAGCGTCGCCTGCTGAATTGCCTCGCAGTCGAGCAAAACTTGCTGTCGCAACTGATCTGCTTCTATCTTCGCCTGCTGGAGCAGGCCCATATCGTTTAAAAGTTCTGCCGCTCGCTGTTCTGCTGCTTCTATCACTTCTTGAGCGTAGAGTTCGGCTTCTTGAAGCAAGTCGTCTTTGTGCCGGATGATCGTCTCGGCTTCCCCAAAGGCGATCGGCAAATTTAGCCTCACCAAGTCTAACTGATCGAGCAACTGTTCTTCATCCACCAGAGTGCGTCTGGTCATGGGAATTCGCGGACTGTCAAGAACAATTTCCTCAAGCCGGTTCAATTCCCGCTGGATGTCTACTCCTGCGGTTCGGGTGGGGTCTCCGAAGGCGGCGGTGTTCTGAGGTGATTCGTTCTCAGTGCCGCGTCCGGTACTGTCGGGTTCGATGCGAGTTGGTTCCTGCTGGCGTAACATTTGTAAATATCTAGGGCGACGTGTTTCGGAACAAGATGATCTACGGAGCCACCAAACTTGGCTATTTCTTTAACTACACTACTACTTAAAAAGCTGTACTCGTTAGAAGTTGCCAAAAAAACTGTTTCAATTTCCCCCAGGAGGGTTTTATTGGTGTGGGCCATCTGGAGTTCCATTTCAAAATCTGTTAATACCCGGAGTCCCCGCAGCAGCACTTTGGCTTGTCGAATCTTAGCATAGTTTACTGTCAAACCCTCAAAACTGTCTACTTCTACGTTTTTTAAGTGTTGGGTGGAGCGTAGGATCTGCTCGATCCGTTCCTCTACGGTGAACAGAGGGGTTTTGCTGGGGTTTCTGACTACGGTAACAATTACCCGATCGAACAATTTGCAGCCGCGCTCGATAATGTCTACGTGACCGAAGGTAATGGGGTCAAAGCTGCCTGGATAGATTGCAATCACGAGTTTTGCCCAACCGAGAGTGGGAGAGTGGGAGAGCCCGAGAGCGGGAGATGGGAGAGTGAGAGAGTGGGGGAGTGGGGGAGTGGGGGAGTGGGAGATGTGGATGGAAAATCTTCCTTCTTCCTTCTTCCTTCTTCCTTCTACTTTTTCATAGAATGAGCTTTGTAGAAAGTTTCGAGGCTTTGCTTGTCGCCCACAAACCGCCAGTGCCAAGGCTCATAACTGACGCCTTGACGATTGTTTTTGGGAAAGGACATTTCAAAGCTGAAGCTGGCGGAGTTGGCTTCTAGCCACTTGAATGCTTGGGTATTTTCAAAGCTGGGACTGAGGTTCGTATCTGGAGCACTGCCATCGCCGATGTCGATCGCATAACCGGTGTGGTGTTCGCTGTAACCTGGAGGGGCGCTAACTTCGGCTCGCTTGCTAGCGTTTTGCCTGCGTTCGGCTTTCACGTCAAAAAATACGTGCTGTTGGTCTTCCACAGAGCGAAAGCCGGATATGGGAGCGAAGTAGATCCCTGATGCCGCAGCGGCGTTGGCCATTTCCTGATATTTTGCGGAAGCAGCCTTGCGGAGTTTGACGCTACCGTCTGGGGTAACGCCTACCAAGTCTTGGGCTGGTGCTTCTGGGTACGGCAAGTGTCCCAGCAGGTTGTCTGGGGTTCCGGCTTTTGATTTTGTAGCTGGACTGGCGGCCGACTCAGACGCCGAACTCGCAGATGCTGGGTTTTGTTGAGTTTGCTGCGCTTTGCTGGTAGCTGGAAAAAAGTTAAAGTTGAGGTGCAGCCAGATGCTGACCCCAAAGGCTATTACGCCCAACCCTAGTAGTTTCCAAATCAGCCATTTTTTCTTGGACTGACTCGGCTGTGATTCTAGGTATGATGGGTTGTCTCGCACTGCTTCTGGAATTTCGTCAGCGGCAAGCTCGGAGGCTTGCGGGGTTTTTCTCGACAGACTAGCGTTATCCAAGCCAGCTCCACTCCTGCACTTCAATAAAGCTCAACGTTACAAATTGTAGACCGATCACGCGCGATCGAGCAGCTACAGTTGCCGTTGAGAATATATATATGATCTCTTCCTAACTTCGCCCCGTCCCATCCGCCAACTTTGGAATCTGTTACTTGGGCGATCGATCGCCGGTGCGAGGTTGCATTCGTTGACGTTGGTGGCGCTGGTTCATTTTAAGTGTAATTTGTTACTGTTCCACAAAATCTCACAATTCTGCGATCGACACATCAAACGTCCGCGCCAATTCTAGCAGATCACCGATGTTAGCCATTGCCGACCCCGGGCGATCGGGCATAACTTTTAACGGTGTTGCAGGATACCTCAGAGCGATCGGCTACTTCAAAAGAGCGATCGGCCTTCCCTAGCAGCAAACTCTCCGAGCCGCAATTTAACCAATTCGCCTCTTGACATTAGGGTAAAATTTCACCTGTAGCGTACATGAGATTAAAAGCGCCGATCGCCGCAACCGCACCGATGCCACCTAATCTTCCACAACATCAAACAAATCTTCGATCAACAATTTAACTGGTTCCCAGGCTCTGCATGGGAATCAATATCTAGAGGCTCTGCCTCGCTATTCTAGCAATAAAATTGGAGGCAGAGCCTCCGGATTTGCGTTACTAGGCAGAACCTAGTAACGAGTAGTCAGGATTTTGTAGGGGCAATGCCCCAGTGCCCGCCCATCCATAGACTTAATGGCAAGTTGCAGAAATAGGCTCTTTTTCTGATACCGACTCACCAGGATTCATCCATACATAAATCTCGGTTGCATCGTCGGCGCAACTGTGACATCCGCCACACTTTTTGGCTTCTTCCATCTTACTGATTCTGCCTTTGCGAATTAGGCGACTTAGCATTCCGCGCAAAGCATCACCATCCATACGGAAGTGAATTTTTAGATCCGCGATGGAGGCTCTTTTGTTGTCAGCAATAAATTTTTGGATATCGCTTAAAATCATGGTTTTTCTCCTTTGTTTGATTCTTAAACGCAGTTAACAGTCAACAGTTAACCGTCAACAGTTAACAGTCAACTAACTACTGATTGCTTCCCGTCGTTTTGATCGTTTTCCACCAGCTAGTTTTAATGCCACAAGAGTCAAGCCCATAGCTACGATCAGTCTGACAATGCAAACCAGAGATGAGTCTGGATGCTCTGAAAATGTGGCGATTTGATAGTATCCAACTGCTGTAAAATAGGCTAAACCTGTCGTCCAACAGCCTGCGAATATCGTCCATCCCAAGTTAGTTTCGCGGTAAAGTGCGGCCGTGGCGGAGACACAAGGAAAGTACAGTAATACAAACAGTAAATAGGCAAAGGCGGCTGTTTGAGTGCCAAATCTTTTGGACATTTGCCCGTAAGTGCTGACAGAAACTTCTTGCGCTTCTGCTGCTTCTTTTTGGTCTGTAATATTGGTTTTACTCAAACCCAAAGGGTCAAAAAGTTTGCCGGGAAGTTTTCCAAGATTCTCTGGAATAGTAACAAATGCTTTGCCGATACTTCCCCAAAAGTTGAACGCTTCCTCTGGTTTGTCGGGTGCGGCTGATGCTTGTTCTTCGGCTGCGATTCCGGTGTACAGGGAGTTGAGTGTTCCTACCATTACTTCTTTAGCAAATACTCCTGTTAGCAAGCCTACAGTCGCCGGCCAGTTTTCTTGCGTAACGCCCATCGGGGTAAAAACAGGGGTTACGGTGCGGGCCATCGCGCTGAGAATGGAATCTTTGCTATTTTGCTTACCGAAGGAACCGTCGGTGCCGACGGAGTTCAAGAATCCTAGTATGATGACCATGAGGACGATCGCAATTCCGGCCTTTGTAATAAACGCTTTCAGTCTGTCCCAAGTACGCAGCAACACTCCTTTGAGTTTAGGAATGTGGTAGGGTGGAAGTTCCATTACAAAGGGCGCAACTTCTCCTTGCAAAATGGTGTTTTTAAGGATTAGTCCGGTGAGAACTGCTGCTAAAATTCCGATAAGGTAAAGTCCTAATACCATGTTTTGACCGCCGACTTGGAAGAATGCGCCGCAAAATAGGGCGTAAACTGCTAATCTGGCGCTACAAGACATGAATGGATTCATCATAATCGTCATTGTGCGATCGCGTTTATTTTCCAATGTCCGCGTCGCCATAATTCCGGGAATGTTGCAGCCAAAACCCACCATCATCGGTACAAAGGATTTACCCGGAAGTCCGACAAATCGCATTACTCTGTCCATCACAAAGGCGGCGCGCGCCATGTAGCCGGAGTCTTCTAAAACTGACAAACACAAAAACATCATCCCAATTTGGGGAATAAAGCTGGATGTTGTTTGAACGCCGACACCTGCACCCTGTGCGAGTAGTCCAATTAACCAGCCCGGAGTATTAATTTTCCCCAGCACTTCGGCGAAACCGTCAACAAAAATTGCCCCGGTAATGCCGTTAAAGAAGTCGATAAATACGCCGCCGACGTTAATCGAAATGGTGAACATTAAATACATTACCGCTAAAAATACGGGAATGCCTAAGAAGCGATTGAGAACAATTTGATCTATTTTGTCGGAAACGTTGGTTTTGACTTCCCTAGAACATTCGGCCACGCCTTGAGTTAAGTTGCGGATGAAGGTATAGCGACTGTCGGCGATGATAATATCGAGGTCGTCATCGAGGGTTTCGTGGACTCGGCGGCGGTGGGGAACAACGATTTTTTCGAGTTCTGTACTGGCTAGTTCGGGGGCGACTTCATCCTGGTATTCTAGGAGTTTTAGGGCTGTCCAGCGGGCATCGACTTTGCGATTTGGGCTGTGTTTTTCGATGTGTGGGATTAGTTGGGCGATCGCATCTTCGATCGCAGCCGGATAAGCGACATAGGCAGATGGTACGATCGGCTTAGCCAGCGCCCGATTAATCGCATCCCGCAACAGAGGCAATCCGTCATTAGAAGCAGCACTCATCGGCACTACCGTACAACCAAGGCGTTCTGCAAGTTTGTTAACATCAATTTTGAAATCCCGTTCTTTGGCAACATCCATCATGTTCAGCGCCAAAATTGTCGGCACGCGCATCTCCAAAATTTGGGTAGTCAGATACAAATTGCGCTCTAAGTTGGAAGCATCAACAATATTAATAATTACGTCAGCTTCGCCAGATAGCAAGTAATCTCGCGCCACCAATTCATCGAGTCCGGTGTCCCCATCTTCCGCATCCAAAGAATAAACTCCCGGCAAGTCAACAATCGTAATTGCTAAACCATCGTGAGTGTATTTTCCCTCTTTGCGTTCGACAGTTACTCCCGGCCAATTACCTACTCGTTGGTTAGCCCCTGTCAGAGAATTAAATAAAGTAGTTTTGCCGCAGTTAGGATTGCCTACCAATCCAATAATTTGCTTACTCATTATTTCACTTCTTCTACAAATAGAGTTTTAGCTTCATCTTTGCGTAAACTGAGTTTGAAACCCCGTACTAGGATTTCTACGGGATCTCCCAAAGGTGCGTGCCTAGTGACAGTAAATTCGGTGCCCGGTGTCAGCCCCATTGCGAGCAATTTGCCTTTATAGCCGCGGGCTGTTTTCTCGTATCCAATGACTTTACCTGTGCTACCAACAGCTAAATCTCCTAGTTGTTTCTTTTCGTTCATTTGTTGTTTGAATAAGGTCTAAATTTGGACAAATTAAACTTCTGAATGTAGCAACCATTTCAAAATGCTCGAACATCTCTCTTCTCTCTTCTCTCTTCCTCTGCGCCCTCTGCGGTAAAAAAAAGAAAATCTTTGTCACAAATCAAATAGGATTGCTGTAGATCCAATTTTTTTATGCTTTCCCTAGATGAGATTCGTACACAGAATTTTTTGTGCCATACCCGCGCCCAAACCGATGCGGTTGTCGCCAATTGCCACAATTACAGAACCGCAAGAATTACTGATGATTTGAACTTCGATGCTGGGGACTAATCCCATGCCGATTAGACGGCGCACAGTGCCTTCTGAACCTTTGAGTTTGACAATCCGCAATTTCTCGCCGATACTTGCCATTGCTAACGGGAATGACTTACCTTCACCCAAAGCAGGCTGAGTTTCTGTGCTGCTGTCTTCGGTTTCAGAGACTTCTGGTGTCTCGCCGTAAAAGGTGAAACCCCCGAAAGACTTGGGGTTTGACTCTTGCTTCTGTTGGCTGTATGCTTGGTTTTGTTTCATATTTTTGCTCAAAGTCGATCGGCTTTAGCCGCAAGTTGTTTGACGTTACTCGCACGATCGACTTGAGATAGATTCTCAATACGATCGGCACGTAAGCGCAGTCATCGCTAAAGTCTGGGCTTCAGTTTACTTGTTTTATGTGGATATTTCGGATACGGCTGTTCGCCACGCTCGGAAATTTGATGGCTTTTTGGCGCTCAAGAGTTGAAATCTCTCTTAAGTTAGATGCTAATTTGTGGTTAAACTGCACGGGCGTCACCATTACTGCACTTAAGTATTTTATATGAAAAAGCTGTTATTAGCAACTATTCTCAAATAATTTTACCGTTAGCCACCAGACTCAGCTCTTGTTGCTCCGTAGCGATACTAAATTGCGATCGCATTTTAATGCTGCGATCGCCAATCGCCTTAAAATAGCGATCGAGCATATATACTTAACCCGCTCCCGCCCATACCGTTTAACCATTTGTCAAGAATTATGCCAGCCAGTTTTCTCCCAAAATCGATCGCACAATTAACCGAATCCACATCAATTGCCTTAGCCCAAAGCATTCAACAAGCACAAATTACAACAAGTCTCAGCCAGCAGCCAATCGGTACAACCTACATCCATCAAGGCACTGGAAACACACCTATTTTACTAATTCACGGCTTCGACAGTTCCGTGTTTGAATACCGCCGTCTGTTGCCGCTACTCGCCCAAACAAATGAAACTTGGGCCGTGGATTTACTGGGTTTCGGATTTACAGAAAGAGTGACGGGTTTGCCTTTTAGTGCGAAGGCGATTGGAAGTCACCTTTACTATTTCTGGAAAACACTAATTTCACAGCCTGTGATTTTAATTGGTGCATCAATGGGAGGTGCCGCAGCCATTGATTTCACGCTCAATCATCCTGAATTAGTCAAAAAATTGATCTTAATAGACAGTGCAGGTTTTGCCATCACAGCTAATAACGGGAAATTTTTAATTCCGCCTTTAGGATATTTAGCAACTTCATTTTTGCGAAACCCTAAAATTCGTCAAAAAATTAGCGTTAATGCTTATTCCGATAAAACTTTGGCTTCTGTAGATGCCCAAACTTGCGCCGCCCTACACTTGGAAGTACCCAATTGGAATCAAGCTTTAATTGCTTTTACCAAAAGCGGTGGTTACTGTGGTTTTGGGGAACAACTGTCGCAGATTCAGCAGCAAACGCTGATTTTGTGGGGGAAACAAGACCGAATTTTGGGGACGGCGGATGCGGAAAAGTTCAAAAGTGCGATCGCAAATTCTGAACTAATTTGGATACCCGATTGCGGACACGTTCCCCACTTAGAAAAACCCCAGATTACCGCTCAACATATTTTAGATTTTATAGCTAAAGTAGCAGGTTCGTAGCGAGGACTAAAGTCCAATGGCACTGAAAAAGTGAGCAAAAAAAAATCTGTAAGGCAA